>JAEEGJ010002176.1_pt1 | contig 126144 bp, 96 predicted proteins | sample 8958761 | NCBI WGS metagenome assembly JAEEGJ01 (sample SAMN16246546, study PRJNA631951) | gut metagenome | biome: gut microbiome; feature: rumen; material: RS-attached | host: Bos | place: Iran: Karaj | collected 2018-10
GCTTCTTGAGCTCGACCTTGTCGTCCTGGAAGTAGCGGTCCTTGGAGCCGGCGGCCATCGCGTCGATGGAGCCCATTCCGCGGTACGCTTTGAACTTGCGGCCGCTGTAGATGATGGTCTCGCCCGGGGACTCCTCCGTGCCGGCGAACATCGAGCCGCACATCACGGAGTCGCCGCCGGCCGCGAGGGCCTTGACGATGTCGCCGGAGTAGCGCAGGCCGCCGTCGGCGATCAGGGTCACGTCCGTGCCCTTGAGGGCCTGGGAGGCGTTGTAGATGGCGCTGAGCTGCGGCACGCCCACACCGGCGACGATGCGCGTGGTGCAGATGGAGCCGGGGCCGATGCCTACCTTGACGCCGTCGGCGCCGGCCCGGACAAGGTCGCGGGCGGCCTCTTCCGTGGCGACGTTGCCCACCACCGCGTCCAGGGACGGGAAGGCGGACTTGACCTTCTTCAGCAGTTCGATCACGCCGCGGCTGTGGCCGTGGGCGGAGTCGAGCACGACGGCATCCACGCCCTCGGCGTAGAGCGCGGCCACGCGGTCGAGGGCATCCGGCGTGATGCCGATGCCGGCCGCGACGCGCAGGCGCCCCTTGGCGTCCTTGCAGGCCTCGGGATGCAGGCGCTCCTTGATCAGGTCCTTGTAGGTGATCAGGCCCACGATATGGCCCTTGGCGTCCACGACGGGAAGCTTCTCGACCTTGTATTTCTGCAGGACGGACTTGACGTATTCGCGGTCGGTACGAGTGTCGGGGATGGTCACCAGCCCTTCGGCCGTCATCACGTCGCGCACGAGTGCGTCGCGGTCCTCCAGGAAGCGGACGTCGCGGTTGGTCACGATGCCGACGAGGTGTCGCTCGCCGTCCGTCACGGGGATGCCGCCGATGTGGAATTCGCCCATCAGCTGGAGGGCCTCCCCTACCGTCTGGTCCTGGTTGATCGTCACCGGGTCGCTGATCATGCCGTTCTCGGAGCGCTTGACCTTGCGGACCTCGGCGGCCTGTGCGGCGATGCCCATATTCTTATGAATCACGCCGATGCCTCCTTCCCTTGCCAGGGCGATGGCCATCGGCGCTTCGGTGACGGTGTCCATGGCGGCGGACACGATCGGGATGTTCAGGGTGATGTTGCGGGAGAAACGGGTCTGCAGGCAGACTTCCCGCGGCAGGACTTCGGAGTACGCCGGAATCAGGAGTACGTCGTCAAAAGTCAAGCCTTCCAGTGCGATTCTTTCATCGATAAAGGACATAGCGGAGGGACTTTTATTTGACTGACAAAGTTAAAGAAAAATGCCTCCCGCCACAAAAAAAGTTATCAACAATCCCCTGTCAATAAACCACCTTTATGCCAGTTTCAAGAGTTTGTTATAGATGACAACATTCTCTTCCCGGATCTTGTTCATCATCGCCCGGACCAGGATTTCGCATTGTTCAGGGTTGGAGCGGGCAATTTGCTTGGCCCCCCATAGATGCGTGAAAAGGGTATTGTCCTCCTCGAAAGGATCCTTGATGAGGGCATTGATCCGGATGCTTTCCTTCCGGGCTTCCATCGCCAGCAGCCGCTGCTCGGCGAAAACCATCTGGGAAACCATCTCCATGGGGTAGACAGAATTGTCCGTCATAAAGTCAATGGCCTTGTCCACATATTGCTTTTTAAAGGCATCGTCCCCAAAAAACGCAAAGGCCGTGTTACAAGGCTTGACCGTCCAGTCCCACTGGGGGTCGAATTGGTAACCGGGCCGTTTCTTCAGGTATTCCATCGGAATATAGCAGTCGATGATCTCTTCCCGGTGCAATACCGTCAAGGGACCGTCCAACAGATCCTCCAGCGGTTTCCAGATAATCAGATCGGTATCCACCATGGCCACCGGCGCGGTTTCCGCCCGGAGGGCGAACAACTTGGATCCGGCCCAGAAGATCTCCTGATTGATGGAACGGGGGATCGAATCCAATGCCTCGGTATCGACACCGCCATCCCAGATATCCAGCAAATCATGGAGTTGGAACCAGGTGAAGGCCTCCGTATCCGTATAGAACTTGATGGGGCCGTTCAGTTTCCGCCACATCAGGGCCGAAAGCGCCAGGCATACCAATTCGAAATAGGCCGGCGCATACGGATTTCCGCCCCGTTTTTTCTCACCGGGCGCCGTACTCCAGATATGGATGCCCTTTGTCATTCGGTGCTTTCTTCTTCCTGGTCGGTTGCCGTCAGGGTCTGCGGTCCCTTGTCAATGGCACGGAGTTCATCGAACATCAGGCCGCTGTTAGCCTGGTAACCGGACATCTTCTTGGCATAGCCCCGCCACAGGTAGGATTGTCCGCCCATCCAGCGGGTACGCTGGGCGGTCAGGGTCACCTGCGTGCCATAACCGAGGACTTCTTCTTCATTGAGATAGTAAGGCTTGACGGCCTTGCCCTCCCGTTCGATGCCGAGGATGGAGGTATTCGGACGGACCCAGCGGAAATCATCCTGGAAATAAAGCGGCATGCGGCCGCGGCGGAGACGCATCTCGCGTCCCATCGGGCCGGAGGCCGGTTCCGGAATGAACGGAATCCAGTGGACCGGAACCCGGTTCTGGACCAGGTAAGTGAATTCCGCAGCCTCATCCGGCTCGACCTTGTCGCCCTTCTCGCTGTCGATGATATCCAACACCTTGTCGGACAAGGTTTTGCCATCAATCGAACCGCCGCACTGATCATCGATGCGCTCTTCGACACCCCACACCATGTTGGCCATTTCGTCCCGCATGAACTGGACCTGTTCCATCGGTTCGCTCTCTTCGATCCGGAGCAGGGACGCCGGGAAGAGCAGGCCTCGGGACGAGCGGAAATCCAGTTTGTCATAGGCATCGGCGCGGGTGCTGCCGAACAGGCTCCAGCGATCGGAGAACGGGACAGAATTGTCGACCTGGCTGTAGGATTCATCGTGGGCCTCCGCCGATTGCCGGATGGTCCTCTTCGTTCCGAAGCAGTCGGTTACCTCGATGAATTCGACGTTGGCGACCGTGCCGGGCTTGATTTCAACGGGAACGATCATCCAGTCGTTGCTGTACATCGAGACATATTCCATCATCACGGCGCTCGCCAACTGGGAAACGTCGTCGTTGGAAAGGTTCCCGAAGCGGACCTTCCGGTCCTCGTATTCCCACAGGCGGCGGGCAGGGGCGGACGGGAAAGTGGCCTTGACCGGGATGAAACCTTCCGTCTCGATCCGGTCCGGGGACAGCCTTTCGGCCCCTTCCGCAACATCGAAAGTGTACCACCCGATCTTGCCGGAAGCATAGTTCTCCGCTGAATACAAACGATTTGCCGCCGTCAGCGAGAAATCATAGGCAACCTTCTCCTTGTTCCAATAAGAACCGGCCGTCTGATCCGGCTCATACATTTTCTGGAACCACTCGCGATATTTCTTCACAAAGTTATTTGCCCAGAACTGGCTCATGCAGGTTGCCAGATGCTCGGTCAGACGGGGATCCTCATAGGCTTTGACCCCGTCGAAAATCCGGCCTGCGTACACTTCGAGAAAGCGGGTCCGCTTGGCATTGACGGAGTCGGCCAGTTCGCCGATTACGTCCCCCTCTTCATGCAGCGTCTCCGCCTGAAGCGGATATAGATTCATCAGTTTGTCCACGGCCGCGCGGTATCCGACCAGCATCTTTTTGAGACGCATGGCGGATTCGACCCGGACGGACAACGTGCGCCGGGCCGGAATGGCTTCCACATAGGGTTCCCAGGGTTCGTTACTCGCAACTCGCTGAACCAGATCCCTATCCTGCCCGGGGCAAATGCCGTCCACGGACCGGGACTGCAGGCGGATCCGGCTCGATACCATCGTGCCACAATCATTCCCCTGGAAACGACCGAACTGCCACTGACGGGTCAGCAGCCACATCGGATCGTGGGCTTCGAAGGAAAGTGCCTGGGCATAATCCTTCTTGCGGGCCCTGCCTTCATAACGGGTCACCAGGCGGGCGTCCCATTCGCCGCGTTTGGCTATCTCAGAGATGGCAGCGGCACTGTTGGGAATGGGGTGGGATTTTTTACTGGAGGTCATGGTAGCTGGTGTTGTTAAGGAACTCTTTCAGGATCTGTCCGCCCGGCATATAGTCGAAGATGCCTTCCCAGACGGCTTTGCGGAGTCTTTCCCGGATCTTCTCCGGCACAAGGCCGGAAGTGTAGATGAAGCCGATGTCCGGCAGGGACAGGATGGCGTCGGACAGGAGCGGGAAGATATGTGAGAGTTTCGGGTCGTTGTAGATCATGTCGGGGTCGACGGCCCGGTTCTGGATCTGGAAGCGCGTGGAATCCAGGACGTTCTGGACATGTTCGAGATCCCAGTGCAGATGCGTCCGGTTGTTCAGTTCCGGGAATTCTACCAGAAGGACCGTCTGCGGAGCCTCCGCATCCGGCTGGTCGCAACGGAAGACCATGCCGGCCGTATGCTGGGCGCAAGGAATGTACTCGGCCCAGGCGTCGAAGATGATGCCGGCATACAGGGTTTCCGGTGTCAGGCGTCCGATCCGTTTCCGGCCGTACAAAAGCAGGGAGTCGGCATCGGTCAGGAGATCCTCCCGCGTCGGCGCGCCCATCCAGATAGTCGGATGCGAATCGTCCGGACGCTTCTGCAGGATGACGGCCTGCTCATCCTCGATCGTCAATTCACCGGAAAGCTGCTGGAACATCAGGATCTGGTTCCACAGGTGCATGCCCGGATGGACAGCGCCGACTTCATCGCCCCAGTTGATGATGTCCTCATCTGTCACGCCATAGTAGCCGGACGTGCTGCGGATGCTTCTCTCGAAGATTCCCCGCAGCCTATCGCTCAGCAAGGGAGCCGGACAGAAGCGCGGGACGACCACGAAGGAGTTCTGGGTCAGTTTCTTGATGGCGGCACAGTAGTTCTTCACGGAATCCAACGAATCGGCGGAGGTGCCGGCCGTGGCACCAGCCTCTTCAATCCGGACCGCCAAGGCGTCCAGCGTCCGCTGGAAGTGGTCCATGAACTCTTTCTGGCAGGCCAGCACTTCGTCATACCGGACCCTTTGGAGAATCTTGTCCACCCCGCTGAGGCTGAGCCGGGTCGGATAGATGGCAGCCGCCTCGGCCAGGCCGGTGCTGATGCAGGCGGACAGATAGGACAGTGCCTGGGCGATATCCTTGTCCTCCAGCCCCGCTTCCGGATTGTAGGAACGATAGAACCCGACCATGTCCCGGCGCAGGTTGTTGCAGCCGGCATACAGGTCCAGGAAACGGTCGCGGAGTTCTTCTACATCCTGGCAGCTCGCGATTTCGGCGTCGGAGACGATGGCCGGATCCCAATCCGAGACCGTCATCGCCCGGGAACGGGCCAGCAGACCCCGCAGGGCTTCGATGCGGAGGGAATCTTCATAGAGGGAGAAACGGAATCCATCCACGCGGAATGACGCCTCTCCGGGGGCATTCTCCGCCGGATTTCCGGTACGTATCTGCACGGAGCCGTCCAGGATGCCTTCCCGGCACCGCCAACGATACTCCAACAAGGAATGGAAAGCATGTTCGTTTCCGGAAAGATACAGATATTCAAGCGGTTGGACATCCAGCGACTGAAGGGTTTCCGGCCAGGTCCGCGACGCAGCGCCCGGCTGCGGGCAGTAGGTCACATCGAACCAGATGCGGTCCATCCCGCCGATCAGCGATTCGACCCAGGCATTCAGTCCGGGTTCCGCCTTGCCCATATAGCCTGTACCCCGGGCCTCGACGGGAATGGCGACGCCAGTCTTGTGGGCGACCGCGTGATAATCCATCGGAGTCCGGAGGATGGCGGGATCCGGAAGGTTGCCCGAGCCCTTGGCCATGAATTTGGCGATGGCCTCGAAGGAAGCCGCATCGTTCATCACCAGGCGGTGCACGCCTTCGGCCAGCAGCAGGTCGTTGAGGGCATCGTACGAATCGTACATCCGCTCAATCTGCAGGAACAGTGTATGGCCTTTTTCCTCAATGGGGACACCGGCCTCCTTCAGGGCTTTGTACCAGTCCAGGCGCGGTGCGTTATCCAAGAGCCAGTCGGCGAGACGTCCGTCATAATGCCATTCCGTCAGGAAGGTATTCAGCAGAGCCTCGCCATTGATGACCTGCATCGTATAGTTGGCAGCCTGGATCCGGTCTTTTTCCGTATTCTCGGCCTGGATGTCCAGGGTCAGCGGGAAGAGTTTGCGCATCGGATAGATGAACTCATCCATCTCGTCCCCGTAGATCTTATGGGCGTCGTGCAGGTAACGCTCCAGGTCCGCGCCGAGCACGGCACCCGTGGACATTCCATCCTGCAGGCCCTGGATCATCCGCAACGCCGCCCGGGAACGCATCGAGGAGAGGTTGATGCACATATGCGGATCGCCTGATTCCTTCTGCGTATTCAGGTAAGCGGCCCGCAGGACGGCGGCCGTCAGCGCATGCTGCAGGGACGGTGCCAGGACGAATTCACCTTCGTCTTTCTCCCCCGCCGCATTCTTATTTTCGGTCAGATTGAATATCCAGCCGTAGGCACCGATGGCCGGTTTGGGCGTTTCGGGGATGCGTCCTTCCTCTTCCGGATGCATATGGAGATACCAGGCCATGCCGGTGAACCAGGCGTCCAGCCGGTAGGTGAACAGGTCCAGGAATTCGCAGACCAGCCGCTCCGCTTCGGCGTCATCCGCCTCGCAACCGAGTTTCCTGCAGGCTTCCTGCACGCAAGTTTTCAACTCCGCCAGGTTGGACAGCCGGCAGGCTTCCAGTACCGGGGTGGAACGGAACAGTTTCCCTTCTTTCAGGTACAGGAGGGCATTATCAGCCTGCGCCTCGCGCTCCGGCAACAGCGGGGAATCCATCAGTTTCCGATCATAAACCTCAACCGAACGGGGTGTCTGCCCTATCATGGACAGGAAATCCTTCTCCGCTTCAGCGCCCTTCATCCGATCCGCCGCAATGACTTTCTCGTCCCGGATCCGTTTCCATTCATTGCCCAGACCGAGCAGGGTGTCATACAGGATACGGAGCATCGCGTCGTCGGAGGACTTCATTGTCGCGAAGACACGCTCGTGATCCGTCACCGGCAGGAAGCCGTAAGGCACGTTGCCGATGCGTACCATCGGAAGCGGACCGGTCGCGAAAACATAGTTCTCCACGAACTGCCCGACGAAATCGAAGAACTTCCTGAACTCCGGATTCTCGCCCGAGAGATTCTTCTGTATCCGCCCCCACAGGGTCTGTGCCGCAATCCGCGCCTTCAGCTGGTTGGAAATATCGGCGTCCGGAACGCGATACAAACAGTCAGGGCCATTGATTCTCAAGCCTTTGACCAGTTCGCCCGCATCCATCCTGGCACCATACAGATACTTGTCGCACACTTCGATTTCGTAGCGGATCCGCATCTCGTCCTCTTCGGAAAGCACATCCGAGGCGGCACCGCCGTCCACCAGGTTGGTCGGAGAAGCATTATCGATGAAAGCCAGTCCCTCGCCCAGGTAGTTGTGTCCGTTGAAGAGTTTTTCCAGTTCCTTCTGATCGTCGGAACCCGGCTTGCGGACGCCCAGCACGTACAGGTAGCGGAAGGCCGTGTCGTCCTTTTCCAGCGGAAGGGTGATCGCCATGCCGTCCGCCCAGGCCTGGTCGTAATCCGTCATCCAGCGGAGGGCGCGGCTCACTTTCATATCGCCGCCTATTTCCACTTTCACGTTGTCGGCCAGGGTATCCGGGTCCGGAACCAGCCGGATGGACTTGTTGACCGGATTGCTGAAAATGTAGATCTTGTCCTTGGACTTGTCCATCGGCTCCGCAATCAGCAGGAACTGGTCCGGGAGCAGGCCGACGGTCGGGGCGAAGGACTTATCCTCCGTCAGTTTCACCTTGGGGAAGACGTCGTTCTTGGGGTCGTCCAGATACCGGTTGATGAGATCGTCCAGGGAAATCCGTTTCCCCCGGAGTTTCTTCTGGAAAATCCGGACTTCTTCCTGCATGGACTTCAGAATGGTGTAGTCCATGTCCCAGACTTCCATCACCCGCCGGTTGTCAGCGTACAGGCCGGGATACCGGTCGTAAAAGGACCGATAATTCCGCAGGCGTTTGGACAGGTACTTGATGGTCGAGTCAATCTTATCGTACAGGTAATCGACGATGAACTCGCACGAGACGAGGTCGCGGTCGATGTTGTGCATGTCGTCTTTGATCTTCCCGAGACTTACGCGCAGGTCCTTCTCATTGAGGTACTCACCGGTCTGGGGATCCCTTTTCATGCTCTGGTCCATGACGATCTTCGCCAGGTTGGCATAGATGTCGTCACAAGCCTCGTCCACGTGGGCAAGCCGCGTATAGGGCCGGCGGTAGAACAGGGAGCCCTCGCTCCCGCCCTGGTCACCCCGGTACAGGTGCAGATCCTTCAGGCGCGTCTTCCGGGCGATCCAGGCGGCGTGTGCAATCGGGAATTTCCTGCACAGTACCTGCCAGGCTTCAAATTCCCGTTTCTTGCTGCCGCTGGCGATGAACCATTGCATCCAGAACCGGCGGCCCGCTTCGTACTCGTTCCGGGTCATTTCTTCCCTGTCGTAGTTCACGAAAATCTCGTCCGGGAAAATCCGCACGCACAATTCCCGCCGGTACTCGGTAGGCACCCTTCCGGATGTGACATCCTCTCCGGGCAGCGGAGCGACCGGGAAACGTCCTTCGCGGAAATGCGTTTCCAGCCGGAGTGGGAAAAGCGCCAGGGGCTGATTGCTGCTGATTTTACCCAGCAGTTCGTTATAGGCTTCTTCAGGAGTCAATCGCTTATTCGTTTGGGTCATGGCATTTCCGGTTTATTGGAGGAACAGGGAAAGGTGCTTGCCGTAGATCGTGGGATCGTTCTTGAGCCGGTCCGCAATCTTTCCGGCATCGGGCTGATCCAGGTCATCTTCTTTCTCAATGGTGAAATTCAGGTCTTCGACATCTTCCTGGAAGGCCAGGAAGTAGCCGTAGTCATTCTGGGCCGGGTTGCCCAGGACGTCGTAGAAATCCGTCTTGAAACCGACCAGCAGGGTGTCTTCATTCAAGAAGGTCTCCATGACGGGACGCAGGATGCCGTCGCCTTCCTTGGCGGCCGGATCATATTTCAGCTGCTGCTTTTTCTGATCATATATAGCACGCCACAGGTAGATCCGGGTGGTCGGGTATAGCCGCATCAGACGGCCCTTGAGCGCAAAGATCATCAGGCCCGTCTTGCCCTCGGCCATATTGCCGCCCAGTTTGCCTTCCCAGGTGTGCATTGGTTTGATGTCGAAAAAGTCATCGTTGCGGATGCTCTCCTTGCTGCTTTCGGAATCCCAGAATTTGCGGAAGTAGGAGCCGCGCTGGTCCGTCGGGTACTCCCGCCAGAGGAGTTCGCGGGCCATTTCGGTATTCAGGCCGGCGAGGTAGGATTCCACGAAGGCCGGGTTGGCCTGGAAGACGCTGACGCTGTCCTGCGGGAGATCGCTCGCACCGGGAACGATCAGTTCCTCGGAGAATTTCCTGAGATAGTAGTACGCCGGCTCCGGGAAGATCGGATAGGCCAGAACCGGGTATTTGGAGCGGAGAAGTTCGTCGATGTATTTCTGCTGCAGCTTCCGGCCGGTCTCGTCGTCCGCATAAAAGGTCGAATAATAGTTCCTGACCACCTCGATGGCTTCTTCGTAGGCCGGATTCTCCTCAAGGCTGGCCTTCAGCTTGCCGGCATCGTCATCCTGGGCAGTCTCCGGCTGCGGCTCTTCCTGCGTCGGATAATCGCGCTCGAGCTGGGCGACCAGATCGTTGAACTGGTTCCACATATGCAGATACGGGAAAAGCTCCTCCTGGGCGCGCGTTTTCAGGAATTCCTGATATTCGCTCAACGAATTGAAACGCTGTAAGTCCGCGGGATCGATGGATTTTACATCTTTCCGGATCGCAGAAGGGGTCGAAAGCATATACTCGTCAGCCCGTCTGCGGCAGGCTGAAAATTCGATGCGTTCTTCTTCCGTGACGGTATGGTCAAAGTCCTTGAAAGTCCCCACCTCATCCAGATAGCTGCCATAGTGAGCTCGCCCGGTTCCGTGCGGACCGACAGAAGCCGTCGTCCCCATGCATACATAGCACCAATCCGTAACCATTCTGGTCCCCCCAGAAACGTGGCCGGACGAGATAACCTTCAAGTAGGCGAAGAAATCGGCGAATCCCTTATTCTCTTTCCATCGTGCTTTCAACTCGTCCAGATTGGCGAAATAGATGTTAGGGAAACCGTTCATCTCATTGAAGAGCGTGAACAATTTATTGCCGAACAAAGGCCGGTAACGCTCTTCCGGGAGGGCCACCAGGTTCGGAGAATACTTTTGGGAGTCAGAAGCCCCCTGGCTCACACCCGAGTAATAAGCCGTCAGGAAATCGTCTCCGATGGAATAACCCGTCACCTTCCGGGATGCTTCGAAATTATAGATGTATCCCATACAGTTGTGGCGGTCCCCTCCGTAATCGAAAAAGGATTTCAAACGAACATCGCTATAATAGGGCTCGGCGTTCAGCTGGGGCCCGCCAATCGAAGTCGTCAGCAATATGATCGGACTCGTCGGGCAGCTGCGGACCAGTAAATTGCCATACCCGTTCCCATTGCCGGAAGAAGGCCGTCCGGAACTGCTGGAAGAAGACTGTCCCGAAGTGCCGGATGCAACGAGCCGCAATGGAGACAGGCTATTTGATCCTTCGTGAACCCATTTCGGAAGATAGTTGATCGGTATTTGGTAACGGACAATCTCAGTAGCGCCTCCCGTCATCGATGGCACAAAATCACGCGACCGGATGACGTTGATATACAGGTACTTGTCGAGAATCTCCTGGAAGATAGACTTGAAGGCCGTTTCGGAATAAGACTTCAAGTCGGCGATGGACGTAGCGTCCTGGATGGCGTGGTCGGGGAACTTATAAGTCTGGTATTCCAGAATGTTCTGCATCACGGACTTGGTACTCAGCCCGTCGACCACCCGGGCGACCCGGTCGGCCATCCGGTGGAAGGTCGCCGTCGCGAAAGCCTGGGGGACGTTCCGTTTGGCCAGCACGGAAGCGAGGGACAGGTCCTTGTTGTGCTTGTCCGCCGCCTCTTTCATCGAACTCAGGTAGAACATCAAGGAGGCCAGGTACTCGTTGCCCTCGCCGTATTCTCCGACGGTTTTGCCCTTCAGGGATTTGTTGGCTCCCATCGAAAGCAGGCGCCGGTACAGTTCCATGTTCAGGGCCTGAACCGCCTCTACCTGCTTCCAGGCCCGGTCCATCAGGACCTCCTGGTTCTCGATGATGACTTTCCGTCCCAAGCCGGCCGCAATGCGGTAATGGATGTCGAGGTTCATGCCGGAGAGCCATTCGTGGCCCTTTTCCTGGAGCGAGGTGGCCAGGATGTGGCGGGCGCCGTAGACGGGCGGAACCACGCAGGGATCGTCATCCGGATCGGCGAAAGCCCCCGCATCCGGTTTCTCCGGCTTCTTGCCGATGGCCTCGGCATCCTCCAGAAAGACCGGATTGCAGTTCAGTAAATCCCGCAGGTTCCTTTGCAACTTGGCTTCCTTGGCGGAAGAGTTGGGGAAGACTTCTTCATCCGAGGCCTGCGGCGGCCGGGTGGCACCCGGCGCGACGATGGATTTGCGGGCGTTCTTGCACTTGAGGACATCGTAATCGAAGCCGTTGCCCATCCGGGTGACATCCACGGTCACGCCCGTCTTGCCGGAGGTCGTGATCTTCAGCTTCTCGACCAGCCCCTCGAAACTGTCCCCGCCCGTGCGGAAAGTCCAGGAGTAATAGACCGGGAACTCCATGCCGCGCTCCTTGCCTTTCTGGATGTCGTAATCCTCCCAGGCAGGCGCCTGGGCCGTAATGGAGGCAAGGGCCTCGGGCGCGACGCCCAGGCCGCGCAGACGACCCGTCTCATAGGTCGGAACCAGGCAGGCGATGTATTCGGTCTCTTCATCCATCGGCGGAATCTCGCCGGTCTCGGGATTGGCACCCCGCAGGCAGATGAGGCGGGAAATCATCGGCACCATCTCATTGGGCCCCTGGGCGTGCGCCGTCTTCCAGAGCACGTCCGCCCGCGGGAACGCAGCTTCGTACTCCAGCCTGTTTCCATGGAAGGTAATGACGGGCAAACCCTTGCCGTCATTGTACAGCGCGATCTTGTCGCTGCGGAAGCACAACAGCGCCAGCCAGGGCGTCAGGCGGCCGTCTGTCTGCTGGGCGGGGGTGTACCGCCAGGGAAGATCCGCCTCCCGGAACTCGACATACGGAAAATACTGGATCGGAAAATCCTTGGAACCCGCTTCCGGACGACGCTTGAAAATCGCCGAAGGATTGACCGCGGAAACGTCCGCCGGTCCGTAGAGTCCGACTTCCTTCTCATCGATCAGGTTTTTCTCTTCTCCGTCCTCGTCGACCGGATAAGCCTTGTACTTGGTGTGGATGGTCAGCACGGCCCGCGTCTTGGCGAGAGCGTCATTATCCGCCACGTTCCCGAACACATCCGCTTCCGGAATGCTGTTGGCCAGGCCCTTCCTGACCCAGGGGAAAAAGTAGGTTTGATCTGTCTTCATTTACCTATCCTCCTATTTCACCAATTTTTTCTTCAGTTCAGCCGCCTTCGCCCGCTCCAGTTTCTGTCGCTTCAGGACGAAGGTCTTCAGGTCCTGCTTCTGCATGACATCGAGGCTTCCCTTGACATCACCCGATTTCAAAGCCGTGATGTACCCGCGGACATCGCGGGTCATCATCTCGTCCAGCGAGGCGACATACCGGTTGAATCCATCGGCGTCACGGCGGGAAGAAGGACGGGAAACGACCGTATCCCGGGCATCTATGGCCTCCGTTCCGGCCACGGCCGAGAGGCTGTGGCCCAGCCGGTAGGCCGTCTTCCGGGATTCCAGTTTCTTCCCGAAGGTCTTCGCCACCAGAACGGTTTTCTTGGCAGCGGTCTTTACCTTGGCCTTACCCGTCTCCGCAGTCTTGGTTCCGGACTGGGCGTGTTCGGTGGCCACCTTCTGCCATTTCTTCCAGTCGATGCCTCCCTGGACCTTCTTATCGATCTCCGTCGGATCCATCGGGCTGCCCTCACCGTACAGCGTATCGGAGCCGGCGGTCAACGCGAAGCCCGAATTCATCTCCACGTAGGAAGGAGCCTGGAGTTTCTCTTTCTCCGTCATCTGCTGGATCTGGGTCGGAGCGAAGTAGGTCACCATATCTTCATAGGTCGCAGCCTGCTCCTCGTTCTCGAACCAGACCGCCTCGATCTCGATGCGGCTGGTATCCTGCGGGATGGCTTCGCCGTACTTCTCGAAATCCTCGTCCAGCGGGATGAGTTCCTGGCTGAAGGAGACCGTATCGGACGGGCTCATCACGAAGAGATCCCCCTCGGGCAGATACACGGAAACCAGACCGTCGATGAGATCGTTCCGGACGACCGTCCAGTTGTCGTTGTTTTCGAAGGCATCCTGCATCATCGGGAGCAGGGCGATATAATTCTTCTCGCTGATCTCCTGCTTCTTACCCCAGGTCTCGCTGAAGTCGACTTCGAAGGTGAAGATAATCGTGAACTTTGCCTTGCCGGCGATGTGCCAAGGGGCCGGACCGCTGACTTCCAGATACAGGTCGACGGACATGAGCGTCTTGCCGAACAGGACGACCTTGACGCCGATGCCTGCGTCGAACATGAAGGCGAACGGGTTGAACTGGAACAGGACATTGAAGTACATGTAACCGTGCAGACCGTACTTGTCCCATCCGACTTTCAGGCGGGAATCCGAGCCGAACTGGACCGTATTGGAAGTTACGGCGAAGTACACGTCATTGCTGATATACAACGGGCCGACATCGAACTTGTAGCCGATCCGCTGCATCTGGGGCACCTTGAAGCCGGGTTCCGGGGTATACTGCGGATGGAAGCCGCCCGCCGACAGGATGAAGCCCCGGGTGTCTCCACCCCAGAAGATGCGCAGGGCGATGTCGCCGTGGAACTCGATGCCGACGAACTTGGTGTCGTACAGCGAGGCGTCGAAGGAGATGCCCTGGTGAACGTCGAAAACGGCCATGTAGTTCGCATTCAGCGAGATCAGGTCCTCGGCGGCATCAGCGATGCTCAGGTGGACGCCGCCGGCGATGATGACCACCAGGTCGGGCGTCTGGATGAAGACGCCGAGGGTGAAATTCAGGATTTCGCCCCAGGTGATCTGGACCATCGCCCCGAAGAAGAAATGATCCTTCGCCACCGGATAGAACGCGGTCATGCTGGCCAGGATCGTGGACAGGTTGTCCAGGCTCAGGTCCTTGACGAACATGACGCTCTCCAGGGATCCGTCATAGACGGCGTCCCGCATCTTGTCCACGTCGATCCGGCGGTTCAGGCCGAGGGAGGCACCGATGCCCGTCAGGCTGAATCCCATGCCCAGCTGGATGCCCGTCTTGAAGAACACGCTGAGCGCGCCGGCGAAGGAATAGCCCTTGCTGCCGTCCGGCATCTTGGTATTGAGCAGGAACAGGGCCCCCACCTCGAACAGATCGATGACGTCCAGGTTGAAGGCGCCCATGAATTCGCCCTTGGGCAGATCCCATTTCACGATGCCCGCACCCTTGACCACATCGGCGATGTCGATGGCCAGGCCGAGGCCGTCCGGCAGTTTGATCGTCGGGGAGAAATCGAAGTCGCCGAAATGGAAGTCCGGCGTCATGAAATTGAAGTCAAAGCCGAAGCCCAGGTCCGGGAAGGTAAAGGCCAGCACGCCCAGGTCGGCCGTGAAATTCAGGTTGAGCGACAGCCCCAGTCCGCCGAAGGAGAAACCGTTGCCGGCGCTGCCCAGTTCCAGGGCCAGGTTGTCCAGTTTGATGGCCTTCAGGTCAATGGTGGGCTTGAGCGGGATCCGGATCTTGTAATCTCCGTTGAAGGTCAGACCGTCCTGCAGGCCGTATCCGAGCGAAAGTTCCTTCAGGGTGATGTCGATGTCCCCCTTCAGGATTTTCTCGAAGAAGGCGTTCATGGCGCCGAGGGAAATGTTGAAATTCAGTCCCTCGACCTTGCCGAGCCATCCTACGTCGAAACCGCCCTTGGCGGCATCATAGCCCGCATAGATTTTCTGCGGGTAATCGTCCATCTTGATGTGCAGCAGGCCGTCGTCCGGTTTCCCGTCCTCATATCCATAGATGAACAGGGTATGGTCTTTCTGCCGCTTGAAGAGCAGTTCCAGATAAATCTGGACCGCTTTCTCGCTGGCGAGGACCTCCACGCCCGGGAGATCGAACCCGGCGGGTTCCGTGAAGAAGAAACCGACCGTACCCTTGTCCAGCTTCTCGGAGTACTTCGTATCGTTTTCCTTCTTGTCGAAGCCCTTGTTCAGGTCGGCGGAGGCCGTCAGGTCCAGCTCGTGCGATTCGCCGAGCTTGAAGGAGCCGTCATATCCCGCATGGATGACCGGCAGGACATAGACTCCGGAGCGGACCGTCTCCTTGCCGTCGCTATCCTTGCTCTTGCGCTGGCCGACGAAGGCGACCAGGTCGAAGGAGAAGTTCTTCTCATATTTGTACACCGTGACGGCCAGGAACTTGTCCTTCATGTCCAGCTGGTAGTCCGGCAACTTGATGCCGCTGAAATCCCAGGAAGGAAGTCCGATGACATCCTTGACGGCATTCTTGACGGACGGCGGGATGGCCCGGTACAGGGCGATGGCGAACTGCAGGCCGTCCTGCCAGGTCTCGATGCTCCGGGCGTCCTCGGAAAGGAGCAGGATGTCCTCGACGACCTTCGCCACTTCGCGGGACGTCTCTTCCGCCTGCTCGTAGAGTTTCTGCGCTTCCCCGGCAATCTTCCGGGCCTCGTCGACAGCCTCGTCGATGGCATCCTCGAATTCGCCGTATAACTGCTTGGCATCCTTGTAATACTGCATGAACGCCTTGCGGGCCGCCTCGATGATCTGAGGCAGGAGTTCCTCACGCACCCAGCGCTTGACTTCCCGCTCGATCAGGGTCAGGAACGGCCGGATGACGACATTGTAAACGGCTTTCTTGAGTTCCGCCCAATAGGCGGTGAACACGTCTTCAGCAAAGGATTTGACCTTCGAGGCATAGTTCTCGACGTCCTTCCCGACGGCCTTCGCCTGGGTACCCGCTTCGCTGGCGGCCGCACCGGCGGCACCGAGCAGCTGGTCCATCGCTTTCTCATTCGCCTGCTTGAACCGCAGGTAATAGCCGTCGATGTCGGACGGAACGAATTTCTTGATCTGTTCGGAGAATATCTTGAAATAGGCCATGAAATCGAAATCCGAGAACGGATTCGACACGCCCTTTCCCGCGAGCAAGTTGTTGACCTGGTCGATCCCGAAGGATTTCAACTGGCTCAGATTGCCCGGAATCCCGGCCGTCTGCCGCTTGAACTCTTCTTCCAGGGCGCTGACCACGTTGTTGAAACCATTGGACCAGTACTCGCTGCTGAAAACCGCCTTGACCTGCTTCTCAATGTCCTCCACGATACCCTTGTAGTCGGCGAACAGGTTGATCTGCCCGGCCGCGCTGCCGGCCTTGTCCAACTCGGCTTTCAAGGACTTCTCCCACAGGTCGGGGTCGATCTCCTTGAAAATGTCGTGTTCCTTCGCCTTCTCCTTGACGACCTTGACGAGCGGATCGAGGAAAAGCTGCTCCATCAGGTCCATCAGATCCTTCGGGACACCGGCTTCCAGGAACGACTGATAGATGACGTCGGTGCCCTCCAGCAGGGCGCTCTTTCCGGCTTTGGCCGCCTGTTCCGCCTCGCTGATCAGGGCATCGACCTGCTTCTTCAGGCTATTCTGCAGGTCGCGGAGCAACGATTCGCCCCCGTTCACGAAATTGGTGAAACCTTTCTGGAGTTCGTCCCGGACGGCGATGGCGTAGCTTTCCAGCACCTTCTTGACATCGATGAGGAACTGGATGAACTGTTTGATCTTCTCTTTGATCGCCGAGGTGATTTCGGAAGCCGCAGACTGCAGTTCCCGCTGCAGGCGGACAATCAGTTCGTTGATGATCGTACCGATGGAACTGAAGTCCGGGATGTCCGGATTGAAGGCCTGGACCAGGGAATAGATCTTGCCCAGCAAGGCGACCGCATCGTCGTAGGTATGGATGGGGAACTGTTCCTTGAAATAGGAGGCCGGCGCCGTGAACATCTGGGCAACCTTGGACCAGCGGAGCACGTAGATATCCACCGTCGGGCAGACCGAACGGATCTCCGCTGTCGCCGCTTTCAGGGCCGCGTTGGCATCTGCCACGAATTCCGCCTTGTTCTTGGCATAGGCATCCGCCAGTTTCTGGTTGACCTCTGCGACAAGCTTCTCGTCTTCGTCCGTCGCAGGGATCTGGTAATCCTTGATGTATTTCGCGACATTGATGGTCTGCGTCCGGATCAGGCCCAGGAAATCCAGCACCCGGTAAATCTTCTCGAGAATCTCTCCCACTTTTCCGAACGGGCCGAGAATCTCCTGCATCGTCCGCTCAAGTTCCTCCTTCAGCAGTTCGTACTCTGCCTCCAGCAGGCCTCTGGCCTCGGCGGCGGCATCCTTGATCAGCTTTTCGAGTTCATCCAGCCGCTTGCGGACCTCTTCGATCCGTTTGTACACCTCCGCCTTGACTTCCTGCTTCGCCGATTCGACCAGTTCCTTGACTTTATTGATGTCCCGGGCGATCTCCCGGAGTTCGTCGTTGAATACTTTCCGGGCATTGCGCAGCAGAACCGTCAGGATATGGTCAAAGACCCGTTCGGCAAACTGTTCGGTGAAATAGGTGTCGTCGATGAACGCGGCGAAATCCGAATATTCCTTTTTCAGGGAATTCCACTCGAAATCCCGGAATTTCTTGATCAGCTTGGCCAGGTCGATGATCAGGTCGAGCAGCGGCTTGATCCGGCCGCCGACCAATCCGTCGCCGAAGGAAACCCCCATCTCGAACCCGCCCTTCTTGTAGGTCAGTTCGTGGCTCGTCCCCTCCTCCAGGGAGAAGAGGCCGTCGAAGGTCAGCCTGGCTTCCCCATCCTTCTCGCCAGGTTCGATCTTGACGTTGTCCCAGTTAATACCCTCGCTGCCAAGCTGCCGGACCGCTTCCCCGATCGAATCCGCCGTCGAAAGGACGGAGGAGACCAGTTCGTACAGTTCCGCATTCTTTTCGAAATTGGACAAGTCGTAGCCCAGGCGCTCGAAGACATAGCCGATGAACTTGGAGAAAGACACTTCCGCCTCGCCGAGACGGTCTTTCAGTTCAGCGAGGGTGCGGGCCGGTTTGGGATCGATGGGCTTGTCCGGAAGATAGGATGGCAAATCACCGAGGAAGTCCTCTAACAGAGCATCCTTGGTCATCGTAAAGAGGGTGCCCAATTTAAGGAAGAATTGGTCCAGCGCAGGGGTTGAGGAATCAGATGCCATGGTCTGAAGCGTTTTGAGGATTCACGATTGTTCTCCCTCGCCTCAGGCTTTCTCCGTTCGCCGTGTACGAATCAATTACAATTATAACAATTAAAAAAATAAAATGCAACCCCTCCGGTTCCGCGATGCGTACATCGAGGACGGAAGCGTCGCATTCTTCGCGACATTTCCAAGGACAAACGAGAAAGACTTAGATCGAGACCTTGAAGCCGTAGATTTTTCCGTTTTCGAGCGGGAGTTTGCTCAAAATCGTTTTCCGCTTGTCGCAGGGGGGGAATACGGTGACCGAATTCCGGCTTCCCTCCTCATCATCGTAATAGTTGCCGCCGAACTGGAAACACAGTTCATACCCCGCCTCGAGGTCTCCTTCGAAGCGGACGGGCACGAAGAAGGTCTTTTCGACCACATCCTCGTCCATCAGCGTGAGCTCGCTGTTATTGCCGCTGTCGAGCAGGTAATAGTCCAAGGGGCCTTTCTCGACCGCATAGGGCTTCCCATTGTGGGAAATGTACTCCTCGGTGGTCACCTCCAGGCAGGATTCCCGGACGAAGACCGGATCTCCGTTCAGGCCCCACTCATCCTCTTCTTCCGCATCGGGATCCACGCATTTGATACGGATGGTATTGACCCTTGCCTGGTTGAAAGGCGAACCGTCAGGCGCTTCGTACGGAAAATCCCGGAGCGTCACCTCGATGCGGAACGCGGCAATCTGATGCTCCAGGTACACGTGGGCGACATCGCCGGAGACCGTCACCTCGCCCAGCATCAGACCGACGGCGGAGAGAGAAGCCGGATCATCGTGCTGCAGGACGCCCGCAGGGGTCGAAAGGTTTCTCATGAAAATTAGCGGAGAGCCCACATTCACGCCCTCGAAGATCGACTTGCCTTCGTACGAGTTTATATCCGGATACAGGCAGATGATCTTGTCCCCTTCGTTTCCGGTCCAGGTCCCGGAGAATTCCGCCTTCTTGCGACCTTCTTCCCCCGTAGAAGTGAACGTATCGACGGCCGAGATGCCGCTCTCGCCGAAAGAGACCACCGTGATGGCTTCCTCCGAGTTCCAGAACCCTTCCAGTGTCTTGTCGTCGGTGTATTCATAGAACGTCTTCGTGCCCGCAGGAGCGACGACGGACGCCTGGATCGTCATCGGGACGCCCTCCTTCTCCTCGGGAATCGATTTCTGGCAGCTGTTCATCAGCACGGCCGCGCTGGCCGTCATGGCGATAAGCGTTATGATGTGTTTCATCTTGCAGTCAGTTTATCGGTTAAAACTCAAGATCCCAGCCGTGGCTCATGTCCGGCACTTCGCCGGAGGCGGCGATGAAGGATTCAGGGACGACGCCGACGACTTCGACGTACGGTGTCTCGTAGGCCTGGCGGCCATAGGAACTAAGAGAGGATTCGGAGATCATTTCTGTATTCTTTTTTAAGGCCTTGCAATATAGTTATTATTTCCGGAGAATCCACCCCCTATCGGCTTGATTCCGACTCTTTTCGCTTGCGGTAAAGCTGATACGTATTATAGACATTGTGCCAGATGCTGTAGAAACCGCCGGCGACGGAGATGACGGGGGTGAGGAAGGTGTAGCCCATCCAGATGCCGAAGACGGTGTTCTTCTGGCCAAGGGCCTGGCCGGCGGAAATGGGGCAGCGGTAGCGCCGGCCGATCCGGCGCCCCAGCCAGAACTGCAGCACGCAAGTCAGCACCGAGGCGATCCCGATCTCCCAGAGCACCCCCGCCCCGGAATCATTCTGCACGATGGCCCGGGTGCTCATCAGGATGGCGAGGGTCAGCGAGACCGCCCAGATATAGAAGGCGACCCCCGTGTAGCGCAGCAGCCACGCGTGCACCCCCGGCAGCAGATAGCGGATCAGCCAGGCCAGCAGGCAGGGCAGGATCAGCAGCGGGAAGACCTTCGCGAGGATCTTGACGAAGGCTTCGGAAAAAGAGAGCCCTTCCATCGGATGGATCAGCGGCACGACCAGCGGCACCAGCACCGCCACGGCCAGGTTGATCAGCACCGTGTAGGTGACCACCCCCGCCATATTGCCCCCCAACTTGCCCGTCACCACGGCGCAGGCCGTCGCCGTCGGGCAGATCAGGCAGAGCATCGCCGCCTCCACCCCGTAGCGCAAGGGCATCTGCGGGAAGAAAACCAGCAGCAGCGCGAGTGCGATGAAAGACAGGCACTGGAAGAGCAGCAGCCAGAGCATCCATTTGTGCGGCCGCATCTGCTGCGGCTCGATCTTGACAAAACTCAGGAACAGCATCGCGAAGAGCAGCAGCGGCTGCACTTCCTTCACGATGCGCAGGAGCACCGGACCGGCCGGATGCAGGGCGGGAATGGCCCGATAGCCCAAATAAAGGGAGGCGCCCACGATCATACCGATGATGAGCGCCCAATCCTTCAGGAATTTCGCGAATGTGTAGCGGTACTCCCCCATCCTACTTGGATTCCACGCGGGCGAGGAAGCACTCGAGAGTATTCTCCATCAGCATCGCGATGGTCATCGGACCCACGCCGCCGGGCACGGGGGTGATCCAGGACGCACGCTGGCGCGCACTGACGAAATCCACGTCGCCGCAGAGCTTGCCCGCAGCATTGCGGTTCATCCCCACGTCGATCACCACGGCGCCGGGCTTGACCATATCCCCGGTCACGACATTCTCGCGGCCCACGGCCACGACCAGCACGTCGGCCTGGAGCGTGATGCTCGCAAGATCCTTCGTGCGCGAATGCGCGATCATCACGGTGGCGTGGCGGTCCAGCAGGAGCTTGGCCACCGGCTTGCCGACGATGTTGCTGCGGCCCACGACCACGGCGATCTTGCCGCGCAGGTCGATGCCGGACTCGTCGATCAGCCGCAGGATACCCTTGGGCGTGCAGGGCACGCTGCAGGGCCGGCCGAGCCAGAGGTCGCCCACGTTCAGCACGTGGAAACCGTCCACGTCCTTCTCCTTGGCGATGGCGTCGATCACCCGCGCCTCATTGATCTGTGCAGGCAGCGGGAGCTGCACCAGGATGCCGTCCACCTCCGGATCGCGGTTCAGGTTGTCGATCATCTGCAGCAGGGCCTCCTCGGAGGCATCGGCCGCCATGGTGATCAGGCGGGAATTCATCCCGACATAGATCGCGGACTTGACCTTGTTGCGCACATAGACCTGGCTCGCGGGGTTGTCCCCCACGATGATCACGGCCAGCGACGGCTTGCGGCCGTACTTGACCTCGAGCCGTCCGACCCGCTCGCGGATGTCTTCCTTGATGGCGGCGGAGAGGGCCTTGCCGTCCAGCAGGCGGCCGTCCAGGGCCACGTGGGCGATGTCGCGGCGGCAGAAGAGCGTCTCGCAGGAGATCTTGCCCAGTTCGGCATACACCTTCTGCTGCGCACTGCGGATGTCCGCCCCCTCGGCGACGACCATCATCACGCGGCCGCCGTTGGTCAGGAGCTTGTCCCCCTCGCGCTTGGTACCCATGTGGTAGATTTTGGCATCCACGGACTCCACGCCGCGGATCTCCGCACCCTTGGGATAGGAGCCGGGGTAGCCCTTGGAAGCCAGCACCACGCCGAGGGTCACGGCCTCGCGCCAGACGGGCTGCGCAGCCGGCCGACCGGTGGCGACGGCCTCGAAGATGTCATAGATGTCGCTCTCGAGCAACGGGAGCACCACCTCGGTCTCGGGATCGCCGAAACGGGCGTTGAACTCGATCACCTTGATCCCGTCCGGGGTCTTCATCAATCCTCCGTAGAGCACGCCCGACAAGGGGCAGCCCTCCGCGACCATCGCCTTGGCAGTGGCCTCCAGGATCTGTTTGAGGGCGAATTCGCGGTCCTCGGGCGTGATGAAAGGCAGGCCCGTGTAGGCACCCATTCCCCCGGTATTGGGACCCTTGTCGCCGTCGAAGGCGCGCTTGTGGTCCTGTGCGAGGGGCATGGGATAGACCCGCTCCCCGTCCACGAAGGCCATGAAGGAGAATTCCGGCCCGGTGAGGAAATCCTCCACCACCACGCGGCCCTTGCCGAAGGAGGCGTCCAGCAGCATGCTGCGCAGGGCGGCCTCGGCCTCCTGGAGGTTCGCGGCAATCACCACGCCCTTGCCGGCGGCCAGGCCGTCATACTTCAGCACGGCCGGGAAAGGCCGGGCGCTGACATAGTCCAGCGCCTCCTGGAAGTCCTCGAAACTGCGGTAGGATGCCGTCGGGACGCCGTATTGCTCCATCAGGATCTTGGCGAACTCTTTGCTGCTCTCGATGCGGGTAGCGGCGCGGGTGTGACCGAAAATCGTCAACCCGGCGGCGCGGAAGGCATCCACGATGCCGACGGCCAGCGCCGCCTCCGGTCCCACGACCGTCAGGTCGATCCCCTGCTGCTTCGCGAAGGCGAGCAGCCCGTCCACGTCCGTATCCTTCAGCGGCACGTTCTCCGCCTGCTCGCCGATGCCGGCATTGCCGGGGGCGCACCAGATCTTCGCGACCTGCGGGGAACGGCTGAGCGCGTCCACGATGGCGTGGCAGCGTCCGCCGCCACCGACCACGAGCACTTTCTTATCTTTCATACGCGATTAATGCTTGAAATGCCTGACTCCGGTGAAGAGCATCGTGATGCCGAGTTCGTCGGCCTTGGCGATGGCGTCCGCGTCGCGGATGCTGCCGCCCGGCTGCACGATGGCGGTCACGCCGTACTGGGCGGCCAGGGCCACGGTGTCGTCGAAAGGCAGGAAGCCGTCGGAGGCGAGGACGAGTCCCTCGGTGAAGCCGGCGGCCTGCGCCTGCTTGAGAGCGATTTCTGCGGAGCCGACCCGGTTGGTCTGGCCGGCGCCCACGCCGATCGTGTGGTTGTCGCGGACCACGGCGATGGCGTTGGACTTGATGTGCTTGACGATGCGCCAGCCGAAGTCGAGGTCGGCGAGCTGGGCCGCCGTCGGCTTGACCTTCGTCACGCACATTTCCGGCTTGATGGCCTCCATCGCGGTGTCCAGGCTCTGGGCGAGCATGCCGCCGTTCACGCCGACATACTGCATCGGAGCGGCAGCTTCACGCTCCATCGGCACCTCGAGGACGCGGAGGTTCTTCTTGGCGGAGAGGATCTCCAGGGCCTCCGGGGTGAAGGACGGGGCGATCACGATCTCCAGGAAGATGGGCTTCATCCCCAGCGCCACCTCGGCGGTGAGGGTACGGTTCACACCCACGATGCCGCCGTAGATGCTGACCTTGTCGGCCTCATAGGCGGCCTGCCAGGCCTGCTCGATGGTCTCCCCCACAGCCGCGCCACAGGGATTCATGTGCTTGAGGGCCACGCAGAAGGGCTTGTCGAAGTCCCGCAGCACGTTCAGGGCCGCATTGGCATCCTGGATGTTGTTGTAGGAGAGCTCTTTACCCTGGATCTGGCGGGCGAAAGCCAGGGAATAGGGCGCGGGCTGCATCGCGGCGTAGAACTTGGCCGCCTGGTGGGGGTTCTCCCCGTAGCGGAGGCCCTGCTTGAGGTCGTACTCCAGGAAGAGTTTCTCGTTCAGGCCGGCCTGCGCACGCATATAGCCGGCGATGCACATATCGTATTCCGCCGTGTGGGTGTAGGCCTTGGCGGAGAGGCGCAGGCGCGTCTCGTCCGAGGTCTTGCCCGCCGCGCGGAGCTCCTCCAGCACGCCGTCATAGTCGGCGGGGTCGCAGACGATGGTCACGTCACGCCAGTTCTTGGCGGCACTGCGCACCATCGACGGACCGCCGATGTCGATGTTCTCGATGGCCTCCGGGAGGCTCACGCCCGGCTTGGCGATGGTCTGGCGGAAAGGATAAAGGTTCACGCACACCAGGTCGATGGTCTCGATGCCCTGCTCCGCGAGCGTCGCCATATGCTCCGGAAGTTCGCGGCGCGCCAGGATGCCCCCGTGCACCTTGGGGTGCAGGGTCTTGACGCGTCCGTCGAGGATCTCAGGGAATCCCGTGACCTCGCTGATGCCGACGGTCTTCACGCCGCTCTGCTCGAGCAGGCGCTGGGTGCCGCCCGTGGCGATGATGGTCCAGCCCAAGTCGCAAAGCCCCTGCACGAACGGCACGAGGCCCGTCTTGTCGCTCACACTGACTAACGCTCTCATAGATTCTTCAACAATTTTTGGATGGTTTCAATATACAATGCGTGTTCGATCTTCTGGCCGATGCGGTGGACCTCCGCGGGATCGTCCCCGTCGTACTCGAAGGCCCGCTGGGCGATGATCTTCCCCCCGTCCAGGTCGGCGTTCACCCAATGGATGGTGATACCATAGACCTTGACGCCGTAAGCCACCGCATCCTCCACCGCGTGCGCACCCTTGAAGGCGGGCAGCAGCGAAGGGTGGATGTTGATGATGCGCCCTCCGTAGGCATCCAGCAGCACCTCGGAGATGATGCGCATATAGCCCGCCAGGCACACGAGGTCGATCCCGGCGGCATCCATCCGGCGGATGACCTCCCGCTCGAACTCGGCCTTGGAGCCGAAGGACTTCGGGGAGGCGACGAAGGCCGGGACGCCGAAGCGCTCCGCCCGGGCCACCACGGCGGCTCCGGGCTTATCGCAGACCATCAGGGCCACTTCGGCATCCAGGCGGCCGTCGGCGCAGGCCTGGGCGATGGCCTCGAAATTGGTCCCGGAACCGCTGGCGAAAACCGCTAGGCGTTTTTTCATTTCAGGATGATGTTCAGGCCCGGCTTGTCCGTGACCTCGCCGATGGCGAACGCCTTCTCGCCGTGGGCCGTGAGGATATCGATGGTCTTCTGCACCTCGGAAGGATCGACCACCAGGACCATGCCCACGCCCATGTTGAAGATGTTGAACATCTCGCGGTGCGGCACGCCGCCCCATTTCTCCAGCATCTGGAACACCACGGGAATCTCCCAGCTGCCCTCGCGGATCTCGAGGCCCTGGCCTTCCTGCAGGAAGCGGGGGATGTTCTCGTCGAAACCGCCGCCGGTGATGTGGGCCATGCCGTGCACGTCCACCTGCTTGATGAGATCCAGCACAGGCTTGACATAGATCTTGGTCGGGGTCAGCAGGACCTCGCCGAGCTTGCGGCCGCCGAACTCGGGCACGCGCTCAGAATAGAAGTGACGGCCGTCCTGGACGATCTTGCGTACGAGGCTGAAGCCGTTGGCGTGCACGCCGGAGGAAGCGAGGCCCACCAGGACGTCGCCCACCTTGACCTTGGAGCCGTCGATCAACTTGCTCTTCTCCACGACGCCCATCGTGGCACCCGCGAGGTCGTACTCATCCTTCGCGTACATGCCCGGCATCTCGGCGGTCTCGCCGCCCACGAGCACGCAGTGGGACTGACGGCAGCCCTCGGCGACGCCCGCTACGATGGCCTCGACCTTCTCGGGGACGTTGTGTCCCAGGGCCACATAGTCCAAGAATACGAGCGGCTCGGCGCCGTGCGCGAGCACGTCGTTGACGCACATTGCCACGACGTCGATGCCGACGGTGTCGTGCTTGTCCATCGCGAAGGCGATCTTGAGCTTGGTGCCCACGCCGTCGGTACTGCTCACCAAGACCGGCTCCTTGTAGCCGAGGGCGGAGAGGTCGAACATACCACCGAACGCGCCGATGTTGCCCATCGCGCCGGTGCGGGCCGTGGAAGCCACGTGTTGTTTGATACGGCGGACCACCTCGTAGCCCGCTTCCAGGTTGACACCTGCTTTTTCGTAAGAGTTAGCCATGACTCAGTTATTAGTTTGATTAATCATTTTCTACCAGTTCTTCATACAGCAATGTCGGGTACTCGCCCGTGAAACAGGCCTGACAGGGGTCTGCGCAGCCGAAACAGGAGTCCCGCGTGGATTCCGGGCTGAGATAGCCCAGCGAGTCGGCGCCGAGGACCTGCCGCGCTTCCTCCAGGGTCCGGTGGGAGCACAGCAGCTCTTCCGGGGTGGAGGTATCCACGCCGTAGTGGCAGGTGAAGCGCATCATCGGGCTGGCGATGCGCACGTGCACCTCGGTCGCTCCGGCCTCGCGGAGCAGGCCCACGATCTTGAGCGAGGTCGTGCCCCGCACGATCGAGTCGTCCACCAGCACAACCCGCTTGCCCGAGACGATGCTCCGCACCGGGGAAAGCTTCATCTTCACCCCCAGCTCGCGGAGCGACTGCACCGGCTGGATGAAGGTGCGGCCCACGTATTTATGCTTGACCAGGCCCATTTCGTAGGGGATGCCGCTCTCTTCGGCGAAGCCCTGGGCCGCGCTGAGGCTGGACTCGGGCACGCCCACGACGATGTCGGCCTCGACCGGATTCTCACGGTACAGTCTCCGTCCGGCCTCCTTGCGGTAGGCGTGGACGTTGCAGCCGTCGATGTCGCTGTCGGGACGCGCGAAATAGATATACTCCATCGCGCACATCCGGTGGCGGTTGAAATGCGAGTAGAGGGTGCTCCGGATACCGTGGTGATCCAGGCTCACGATCTCGCCGGGGGTCACGTCGCGGATGAACTCCGCGCCCATGATCCCAAAGGCGCAGGACTCGCTGCTGACCACGTAGCCGTCGCCCAGCTTGCCGATGCACAGGGGCTTGATGCCGTATTTGTCGCGGCAGGCATAGATGCGGTTGCGGGTCAGGATCACGAAGGTGAAGCCACCCTCGATCATATTCAGGGCCTTGACGATCCGGTGGATGCGGTCCTCCTTGCTGTTTTTCTTGATCAGGTGGGCCACCAGTTCGCTGTCCGTATCGGTCTGGAAGATCGAACCGTGCCGCTCCAGGTACTGGGCCACCTGGCGGGCGTTGATCAGGTTACCCTCGCCGGCGATGGCGAAGTCGCCCGTGTGGTGATGGAAGAACAGGGGCTCGACATTGTCCAGGCCGCCCTTGGAGGCGTTGGCATACTTGACGCTGCCGATGCCCATGCTGCCGGGCAGGTGGTCCAGTTCGCCATTGGTGAAGACCTCGCTCAGCAGGCCCTGTCCGCGATACCGGTGGCTCTCCCCCTTCTGGTCGAAGGTAATGATGCCGCCGCCCTCCTGCCCCCGGTGCTGGAGGTTGTGGAGTCCATAATAAATATAGGTCGACGCGCTCGGCACGCCATAGACTGCGAGAACTGCCATATTATGATTCGGTCACTTGTTTCAAACGGGTCAATACATTGTTGTAGTTCTCCACAACGCAGCTGAGGTCCAGGCGGAAGCGGTCTTTGTCCATCCGCTCGCCCGTCTTCTCGTCCCAGAGCCGGCAGGTGTCCGGACTGATCTCGTCGGATATGATGATGGAGCCCGTGTCGGAAGCCCGGCCGAACTCGAGTTTCATATCCACCAGTTCGATGCCGGCCTTGTGGAAGAGGGGCTTGAGCAGTTCGTTCACCCGGCGGGCGATGTTGTACATTTCGTCCAGCTCCTGGTAGGTGGCCAGGCCGAGGGCAAATGCGTGGTCGCGGTTGATGAACGGATCCTCGAGGAAGTCATTGTTGTAGCGCAGGTCCACGATGGTATTGGGATGGCGGAAGCCCTCCTCCACGCCCAGGCGGGCGGCCAGCGAACCGGCGATGCGGTTGTGTACGACCACCTGCAGGGGGATGATCTCGATCTTGCGGCAGAGCTGCTCCTTTTCTCCCAAGATCTCGATGAAGTGGGTCTCCACCCCGTTCTGGTTCAAGTAGTTCAGCAAGATGGCAGAAATCTTGTTGTTCAAGGCACCCTTGCCGATGAAACGGGCCCGCTTGACATTGTTGTAGGCCACGGTGACATCCTTGTAGCGAAAAATCACCTGGTCGGGATTGTCCGTGGCGTACACCTGTTTTTCGTTGCCCTCGAATAGCAATTCACCTTTTTTCATATCATACTAACTAACTGGTTTTCTTGAAGTAACGCACGGCGTTGTCGAAGAGCGGCTGGTAGAGCTCCTCCTCGATGTTCTTGAACAGGCCGCTCTCCCAGCGCTCCGTGTGGCCCATCTTCCCGAGGATCTGGCCGTCCGGGCTGACGATGCCTTCGATGGCGTAGTAGGAGCCGTTGGGGTTGTAAGGCGCCTCCATCGTGACCTCCTCGGAGAAGGGATCGACATACTGGAAGGCCACCTGCCCCCGGGCGAAGAGTTCCTTCGCCAGTTCTTCGCGGACCATGAACTTGCCCTCGCCGTGGCTGACGGCGATGGTGTGCAGCTCACCGGCCGACAAGCCCGCGAGCCAGGGAGAACGGGTCGTGCTGACCCGGGTGGTCGCCATCTGGGAGATGTGGCGGTTGACGTCGTTGCGGAACAGGGTCGGGGAATCCTTGCTCACCAGGCCCAGGCGGCCGTACGGAAGCAGGCCGCTCTTGACCAGGGCCTGGAAGCCGTTGCAGATGCCCAGGATGAGGCCGCCGCGGTCCAGCAGGGCGTGAATGGCCTCGGTGATGCGGGCGTTGCCCAGCACATTGGCGATGAACTTGCCGCTGCCGTCGGGCTCGTCGCCGGCGGAGAAACCGCCCGCGAGCATCAGTACCTGGCAGCGGTCGATCGCGGCCGCCATCTCGTCGATGGAGCGGAGCACGTCGGCGCCGGTGAGGTTGCGGAACACACCGAAGCACACCTCGGCGCCCGCCTTGCGGAAGGCCTTGGCGGTGTCGTAGTCGCAGTTGGTGCCCGGGAAGACAGGAATATATACCAGCGGCTTATCCACGGGCGCGCCCTTCCAGCGGGGCGATTCGTACTTGGTCTCGGGCCGGGCGATCTTGCGGGCGAAGCCGGGCAAATCCGGATGGGCGGCGGGCACCTTGGGCGGGAACACCTTGGCATACTTGCCGGCGTTCGCCTCCATCAGGCGGTCGATCGAGATGCGCTCGCTGCAGAGGTGCAGCACACCGTCTTCGCCGTCGGTCACTTCCCCGAGCAGGACGGCCTGCGGGAAGTCCAGCTCCCCTTCCGCCTCCACGAGGATGGAACCGTAGCCCAGGTCGAAGAGCGTACGCTCGTCGGCGCGGACATTGACGCCGAACTGGTTGCCGAAAGACATCTTGGCGAGGCCTTCCGCCACGCCGCCGCGGCCCAGGGCCCAGGCCGACACGATGCGGCCCGCGGCGATCTGCGCGTGCACGAAGTCCCAGTTGGCCTTGAGCTGCGGAATATCCGGCATCCGGTCGGCCAGCGGGGTATGTTTGATGAGATAGAGCTTGTTGCCCTCCCACTTGAGTTCCGGGGAGATCACCCGGCGGGCGTCCACCGTGGTGATGCCGAAGGCGATCAGGGTGGGCGGCACGCTTATATGTTCAAAGGTGCCGCTCATCGAATCCTTGCCGCCGATGGACGGGAGGCCCAGGGCGAGCTGCATCTTGAGGGCGCCGAGCAGGGCGGACAGGGGCTTGCCCCAGCTATGGGGATCGGCGCTCATCCGCTCGAAATATTCCTGGTAGGAGAATCGCATCCCGGACCATTCCCCACCCGCGGCCACCACCTTGGTGCAGGCGTCCACCACGGCGTACGCGGCCCCGTGGAAGGGGCTCCAGCTGGTCAGGAAGGGATCATAGCCGAAGGCCATCATGCTGGCGGTGTCGGTATAGCCGTCCGCAGGAAGCTTCTGGACGGAGACCTGGGTCTCCGTGGCCTGCAGGGCGCCGCCGTAGGGCATCAGCACGGTGGAGCGGCCGATGGTGGAGTCGAACATCTCCACGAGGCCTTTCTGGGAGGCCACGTTGGGGTCGGACAGGGTCGCGACCATCTTCTCCTTGAGCGTCTGTCCCGCCGGTTCGCGGCGGAACGGATCGATGTCCTCGACCGCGGCCACGGCCGCCTTGGCGTAATGCTTCGCGCCGGCGCTGTCGATGAACTCGCGGGAGAGGTCGGCCACGGTCGATCCGTGGAAGAACATCCGCATCCGGCCGCGGTCCGTCACCGAGGCGACGTGGGTCACCTCGACGTTCTCGCTGCCGCAGAAAGCCTCGAAGGCCTCGCGGTCCTTCGCCTCCACCACCACGGCCATGCGCTCCTGGGACTCGCTGATGGCCAGTTCGGTGGCGTTCAAGCCGCTGTATTTGACGGGCACGCGGTCCAGCCAGATGTCCAGGCCGGGCGCCAGTTCGCCGATGGCGACGCTCACGCCACCCGCGCCGAAGTCGTTGGATTTCTTGATCAGGCGCGTCACCTCCGGACGGCGGAAGAGCCGCTGGAGTTTGCGCTCCTCGGGGGCGTTGCCCTTCTGGACCTCGCTGCCGCAGGTCTCCAGCGAAGCACCCGTGTGCTCCTTGGAAGAGCCCGTGGCGCCGCCGATGCCGTCGCGGCCCGTACGGCCGCCCAGCAGCAGGATCACGTCGCCCGGTGCGGGGCTCTCGCGGCGGACGTTCTCCGCCTTGACGGCGCCCACCACCGCACCCACTTCCAGGCGTTTGGCGGTATAGCCGGGATGGTATATCTCCCGCACGTGCGTGGTGGCGAGGCCGATCTGGTTGCCGTAGCTGGAGTAGCCGGCGGCGGCCTTGCGGCTGATCATCCGCTGCGGGAGCTTGCCCGGCAGGGTGTCCGCCACGGCGGCGTTGATGTCGCCGGCGCCCGTCACGCGCATCGCCTGATAGACGTAGGCGCGGCCGGAGAGCGGGTCGCGGATGGCGCCTCCCAGACAGGTGGCGGCCCCGCCGAAAGGCTCGATCTCCGTGGGATGGTTGTGCGTCTCGTTCTTGAACATCAGCAGCCAGCGTTCGGGCTTGCCGTCCACTTCCACGTCCACGAAGATGCTGCAGGCATTGTTCTCCTCGCTCTGCTCGAGGTCCTCCAGCAAGCCGCGCTTGCGCAGCACGCGGGCCCCGATCGTGGCGAGTTCCATCAGGCAGAGGCTCCGGTTCTCCCGGCCCAGCTCCTTGCGGGCGTCCAGGAATTCGCCGTAGGCCGCCTCGATCTCCGCCTTGGCGAAAGAGTCGTCCACCCGGACCTCGGTCAGTTCGGTAGTGAAGGTCGTGTGGCGGCAGTGGTCGCTCCAATAGGTGTCGAGGATGCGCAGCTCCGTCTCGGAAGGATCGCGGCCCTCGCGGGTGAAATAGCGCACCACCTCGTCCAGGTCGTCGGTGTTCATCGCCAGGCCCCACTGCTTGCAGAAGGCGGCGTAAGCGGAGCGCGGCATCTGCGTGAAACCCGTCAGGTCCTCCAGCGGCTTCACTTCCGCCTTGCCCTCCGGCTGCAGGCGCCCCAGGTCCTTCGGACGGGACTCCACCACGTTGATGAAGTAGTGGCGGATGGCGGCGAGATCTTCTTCGGATAGGTCGTCATCGAAGATTAACAGGCGGGACGAGCGGATCTGCACCTCGGCCCCGGGGTCGATCAGGTGGACGCAGTCCAGGGCCGAAGAGGCCCGCTGGTCGAACTGGCCGGGGATGTATTCGACGGCCAGGTATTTCTTGCCTTCGAGCGGACACTCGTCCGAGACGAGGTCGGTCACCACTTCACCGAAGACGGTATAGCGGCACTTCTCCAGCAACTCGGCGGAGAATCCGAACAGATCGTAGACATTCAGCAGCCGCAGGCTGCGCAGGGAGAGCGAAAGGTTTTCGTTGAACTCGTTCTTGAGGCTCCGGGCCTCGACTTGGTATTCCGCGTATTTTTCTACGTAAATGCGGTGGGCATTCATGGCTTACAACTCGGTTTGGAGGACTTTCTCGGCCTGTTTTCTGCGGAATTCCTCGTAGCGGGCCGCCAGGGCGGGATCCTGCAGGGCGAGGATGGAGACAGCATAGAGGGCGGCGTTCTTCGCCCCGTCGATGGCCATCGTCGCGACGGGGATGCCCGAGGGCATCTGGACGATGGAGAGCAATGAATCGAGTCCGTTCAGGGCCTTGCTCCGGATCGGAATGCCGATTACCGGGAGCGAAGTAAGCGCGGCGGCCATGCCCGGCAGGTGGGCGGCGCCGCCCGCACCGGCGATGACGATGTTCACGCCGCGGTCGCGGGCCCCGGCCATGTATTCGCAGAAGAACTGCGGGGTGCGGTGGGCGCTGATGACCTTCTTCTCATACGGAACCCCGAACTGGTCGAGGGTCTCGCAGGCGGCTGACATTACATCCCAGTCGCTCTTGGATCCCATGATAATGCTGACTTTCATATTCAAACCGTATAGATTGCAAATTTACAACAATCACGCGCCCCTTGCAAGACAAGTTTTCCACAGTTTTCAACTTTCCTTGTTGATAACTTACCGTATAGGAGCCATTATTTTTATTATTTTTGTAGCTGTCATGACGGATTTATTGCTCAAAGGAGGAACCTTGGTCGACGGCGGCGGACGCCGCCGCGCTGACGTGCTGGTCCGGGATGGCCGCATCGCCGCCATCGGACCCGACATCGCCTATGCCTCCGGGGCGGAGGTCATCGACTGCTCAGGGAAACTGATCAGTGCCGGCTTCGTCGATATCCACGTGCATTTCCGCGAACCCGGCCAAAGTTACAAGGAGACCATCCGCACCGGATCGCTGGCCGCCGCGCACGGGGGCTACACCACCGTCTGCGCGATGCCAAACCTCGACCCCGTGCCCGACAGCCCGGAGTCCCTCGCCCTCGAACAGCGGATCATCGATGCCGATGCCTGCATCGAGGTTCTCCCCTACGCCGCCATCACCCGCGGCCGCAAGGGCCTGGAACTGGTGGACTTCGCCGCCCTCAAGGGGCGCTGCGCCGCCTTCTCCGACGACGGCAGCGGGGTCCAGCGCGAGGAAATGATGCGCGAGGCGATGGAAGCCGCCGCCCGGGAGGATGTCATCCTCGCCGCGCACTGCGAGGACAACTCGCTGCTGCACGGAGGCTACATCCACGACGGGCGCTACGCCGCCGCCCACGGCCACCGCGGCATCTGCTCCGAGAGCGAATGGGGGCAGATCCGGCGCGACCTCGCCCTCGCGGACCAGGCCCGCTGCCGCTATCACGTCTGCCACATTTCCTGTGCGGAGAGCGTAGCGCTGATCCGCGCCGCCAAGGCGCATGGGGTCCGCGTCAGCTGCGAGACCGCTCCCCACTACCTATGCCTCTGCGAGGACGACCTGCAGGAGGACGGCCGCTTCAAGATGAATCCCCCGCTGCGCAGTGCAGCGGACCGGCAGGCCCTGATCGAAGGCCTGCGCGACGGCACCATCGACGCCATCGCGACCGATCACGCTCCGCACAGCGCCGAGGAGAAGGCGCGCGGCCTGGCGGGCAGCGCGATGGGCATCGTGGGGCTGGAAACCGCCTTCCCGGTGCTCTATACCGACCTGGTGCTGACGGGAGAAGTGTCCTTGGAGCGCATCATCGAGGCCCTGACGGAGGGCCCCCGCCGGATTTTCCGCCTGGACGGCGGCCTCCGGCCTGGGGAGCGGGCCGACCTCACCGTGATCGATCCTGACGCCGCCTGGACCATCGACCCCGCGGATTTCCTCTCCAAAGGGCGCTCCACCCCCTTCGCCGGCAAACCGGTCCGCAGCCGCATCGTCCTCACCCTCAAGGACGGACAAGCTGTCTGGAAAGCCTGAAATCCGATGCCCCGCCGACGCCCATACCTGTCCGCAGGCCTGCTGACCCTGCTGCTGCTCGCCGCCTGCGGGCAGCAGACCTGCTTGCGGCGGATTGAGGCCATCGTCCAGGATCACCCCGACTCGGCGCTCACCTTATTGCAGGCCGTGGACACGACCGCCCTCCGCCCTCCCCGTCTCCAGGCTCAATACCATCTCTTCAGCGCCATCGCATCGGACAAGAGCCACCTCGACCAGGGCCCCTCGGCCGGCCTGACAGCCCAGGACGCAGACTGGTACTCAAAACACCCGCCCAGACATCTCCAGCACATCGTCCTGTATTATCTCGGCGACCAGGCGATGATCTCCGGAAGATACGACCAAGCCTATTCATTCCTGGCCCGTTCCGGCGAAGAAGCCGCCCGGCAGGAGGACTGGTTCTATGCCGCCATGTCCAACCTGCGGATGGCATCTCTATACCAGTTGACCGAACTGCCCCAGCAAGCCTACGAATACGCGTCCCAGGCCCAGAATTATTTTATCCTGGCCGGAGACCACGAGCATTTCCTGACCACAGGCAACCGCCTGGTCGAGGCCTGGATCCAACTCGGGAAAAGGCGTCAGGCGGAGGCCGCCCTGGACCGTATCTTCCACTATGTAGAAGAACAAGGCTACTATGCATATCAGCAGGACATACTCCGGGAAACAGTGGGACAGTATTTGAGGATGACCCCGCCCCAGCCGGACAGCGCCCGTTCCAAATTGTCCCGCCTCCGGGATGTATTTGGTTCCTTTTATAGTAAGGATTATGCCTTGTCCGCCGTTGCGGAGGAACTTCTCGGGCACCCCGACCGGGCAGACCGGCTGCTGGACAGCGCATATGTCTCCCTTACCGCACGGGATGACCGCGACTTCGTCCGGGAGGCAGAATACAGGATTCGCAAAAACCGCGGGGACTCGGCCAGGGCCCTGACCCTTCACGAAGAGCTTCGGACCCGCGAAGACTCCACCCGGAGGGCTACGATCAATACCCTGGTTTTCAACCATCAGCCAGAGGACATGAACACCCATCTCCCGGCGTTGATCGCCGCATTGATCCTGATCGGCATCACCGGCCTGTTGCTATGGCGGTCCAAAAAGGCCGAGGCGTCACTTCGCCGGGATCTGAAGGCGCTGACCGACAAGAGTCCTGACGGGGAATCCTCCAAGTTCCTGATCCTGGAAGAGCTCTGCAAGGTGTACGATCAGCCTTTCCTGAACAAAAATGAGCGCCTGCTCAAGCATTTCTCCATTATGCTCGCCCGCTACCGGGAAGACCCCGCCTTCATCTCCCGGTTTGAAGCCCAACTCGATCCCGGACGCCGTCAGCTCCTGGCCAGGATGCACCAGGACGAACAACTCTTCTCCCCCAAAGACTTCCCCTTCGTGACCTATGTCGTAGCGGGACTCTCCTATAACGCGATTGCCGTCATCCTCGGCGAAAACACCGGGACCCTCTACACCCGCGCCACCCGCTTGCGCGACCGCATCCGGAAAAGCGACTCCCCCGACAAAGTATCCTACCTGCAATATCTTTCCAGCAAATCCGCGAACTGAAGTGTAAGGTCGCAGATTATTCAGCAAACTGGTAATCAACAACTTACAAAAGTAGATGTAAGGATGTTTTTTTTGCCGGAAAAACTCCTGCGCACTAACTTTGTAATATGATGGATTATGCTGAAATAAAACCAGATCACATTATTTACAATTTAAATTTTTTGCCGAATCTTGTTTTCGAAGTGACCGAGGGTTGCAATCTTTGTTGTGAGTATTGTGCCTTCTCCGATCTCTATACAAAAAGTAGCGGCCGAAGTGGCAAAAAAATGGACTTCCATACCGCTAAAACGACTTTGGATTATTTATTTCAACTATGGGATGATGATGTTCTTCGTCAAACACCTCTTCGACTGAACATCGGGTTCTATGGTGGAGAGCCGCTACTAAATGTTCCTTTGATTCAACAAATTATAGACTATGTTGAGCGATATAAAAGTAGAATCAACCGTCATATTACTTATTCTATGACCACCAATGGGATTCTGCTTCCTAAGCATCTTTCGTTTCTTGTTAAGTATGGTTTTCATCTACTGATTAGTCTGGATGGGGATGAAATCGGTGACAGTTATCGTGTAGACGCACAAGGCAATCCTTCTTTCCCCACTGTATATAAGAATATCCAACAAATACGAAAGAGTTATCCTGTTTTCTTTCGCGATTGTGTTTCCTTTAACGCGGTTCTCAACAATAGAAATGACTATGAGGGGATTAGGCGTTTTTGTGAAACCGAATTTGGTAAAAAGCCCCAGATATCCCCCATTTCTCTTGCCGACCTTAACGAAGACAAAAAGGAAAAATTCCGTCAGATCGCCCACCCAGGTATCCCAGATACGAGTTGCATCCCTTTAGATGTTTCCCCATACTTTTCCTCTTTCCTTCGAGATTTCCAAAACAAAAGCGGGAATTATTTTGGTGACTTCAACGATCTACTATTTGACCGTTCAATAAAGTCGGTCTTCCCCACCGGAACATGTCTTCCCTTTGCAAAAAAGATGTTCATCTCTGCCCGAGGCAAGGTACTCCCGTGCGAACGGATTCATCACGATTTTGCTTTTGGCTTGGTTACTGATAAGGGTGTCTCTCTTGATTATGAGCTTATTGCAAAACTGCATAACCGGAGTAGGACAAAGTATCTTGAGCAATGTTCTTTGTGTCAGCATAATCGATCCTGCACAATTTGTGTTTATCAAAAACACGAAAAGGCCTGTTCGTCTTTCAATCCAGCCGATGATACACCCATTAGATTCAGTCTTGTAAAGCACAGTTTACCAGAAGCAATGGCATTGTTTTATTCTCACACATCGCAAGCATAATGGACAGATATTTGGTTTTTTCCCCCGAAACGTTCATTTTTTATGATAAACAGGGGGTGTGTTTTTATCATTCGTTGTCACACAATTCTTTCGAGACAAAGCATACTCCGTTTATTGACAACATACTGCTCCCTCTCTCGGAAGATCCTCGTCTTTTGTATCAAACACGGATTTCGTCTATTCAATATCAACAGAATCAGTTTTTAATTGACAAGCTAATTAGTGCTGGTTTTGCAAAGATATTTTCTTCAGGGCATCTTTATTCTCCTTCATACCCCCCTGTCATTAAACTCAACGAAAACTTAGTATCAATTATCAAGAAGGTAGAAAATGGGGACAAAGGCTGTTTGCTAAAATATGTTCATCAATTAAATCTGTTCCTTTCCGGTGACAAAAACAAAAGTCCTTTCAGCCATCAAGTACCCTTTCCTTTTTCTCCATCCAACATCGAGATCCAAGGAGCTGATCTCTTGAGATTCGTTGCAAATCTACGCTATTGCCCAATTAACCGTATCAATATCTTTCCCTCGAAAGAATCCGATCTAATCCCAAAGAAGAATTACATTGAAGACCTATTTCTTGAAAATCCCAACATATTTATATATCTAGCCCCCGGCTCTTGGACCACCGACTCCATAATGGCAGTTTCTGCGACATATCCATTCTGCCACGTTATCATAACAACCTTTCCCGCACGCTATGACAAACGGTTACAGGCGTTCCCTCACTTATTCTTGGTCGACTCCACGGTTGCCCTTGACAAAGCTGAACGAATACCTATTCGAGACAAACAGATAGTACCGATAATTAATCAAAACGATGGATTTTTCGAGAACTATGTATTCACGCAAAGAGAAGAAATACTCAATTGTGGGAAACGAGACATTTTTCTCCATCAATCATTGAACTCCAACTGTTTTGGCCATTTATTCGTCTTACCTGACAGAACGGTGTGCGGGAATCTCAACGGTGACACCATTGGAGATATTTATGATTCCCCTGTCGATTTAGTCTATAGAGAGTTGACCAATGTACATTCAGTATGGTTGAAAACACGGCCATCTTTCTCGTGCCCGGACTGTCGTTTTAACCGACTATGCCCTTGTATCTCAAACTATGAGCTATGGAAGGGAGATTATCACATGTGCTTCAACAGATAATTGCATTTAACTCATATCATTCATGAAACGATTATCCCTCTCATCCTTGGCTATGGAACAAATCTCCAGAGAACAAACCAGCGCCCTCAAAGGTGGCGACAAGATTCTTTGTACTTGTGTTTACATCTGCACCTGCACTTGTTATGAGTTCTTGAATAATTTACAATACGATGTGACAGGTGATTCAGCAGTTACCCCTGAGACACTCAAGAACAATGACTTTAACGGTAATGGCTGGGATCAAAACACATGAAATGTTCAAGTCATTTCCAGTTTATTTTTCTGGTTCTTTGTCTGGTCCTCAATGCCTGCGCACACAAAATGCCAGACAGGTTATTCTTGATTAACCCGGAAAAGGACTATCCGGAGTTCAACATCCCTCTCTGTGATATCTTCGATGTTAAAGTCATTCATCTAGAAGGAGAGGAGCAGAACTTCTTTATCCGACATATACTTGGAAGAAATCTTTATCTTGACGAGAAGAATCAGCAGATACTCTTGATAAATGGTTTTATTGGGCACCTATCATCTATCGGGGTTTTTGATTTTAATGGCCATTTCATCCGAAGCATCGGCAGGGTGGGAGGTGGACCTGCAGAGTTCTGCTCAGATTACATTGCATTTCTCCCCATCCCTGAAAAAGAACAAGTGCTGGTCATTGACTATTACGATGGAAAATTCATCTGCTACGACTATAACGGGAACTATATGAAGACCCAACGATTTGATGAGCAACTGTATACATATGAGTGGGCATCTATTGCAAACAAGTTGCTGGCGTACGACATAAATAATCCTCAAATGGAATCGACACTTTCATTATTTGATTTAGATAGTCTCCGTCCTATCGGAAATCGCAGTTTTCATTTTTCTCGACCTTACGACACTGCTGGATACTTAAAGTACAAAGTATATAGCACCGGGACAGTCTGCTCTGAAAATGGCATCTGGCTCAATCCGGATTCTTGTTCGGACACGACATATTTCTTTCAGCATGACGGTCGGATTGTTCCCCGTATCGTCAATCTTGCCCACAACACGGCAGAGCACATCCTTTCCCTCGTCTTTGAGAGTCCAGAATATCTTTTCTGTAGGTACAGGAATGCAGAACACTGGGAGAAGTGTTTCGTCATCCATAAATCGGACGGCGAAATCTTCAAAATCTCACCGCAACAATTAAGCTTCCTGACTTTTTACTTTTGGAATGCTACGCGTGACGGACGGCATTGTATTCTGCCTATGTCAGAAATACTGTACCCTGATGAACTCATTGCACTCGATCCGGACGCGAAGCCATTGATCGAGTCCTTTGACGAGGAAGGCAATCCTTTACTTGTTATTTTCACCCTCAAATAGTTTCTTAGCGCATCTTATACATTTATTACAATTATTCAAAACTCCTTTATTATGAAAGAATTATCCCTCTCAACCTTGGCCATGGAGCAAATCACCAGACGCCAAACCAACGCCCTCAAAGGTGGCGACAAAATCCTTTGTACCTGTGTTTACATTTGTACCTGCACATGTTATGAGTTCCTAAACAATATTAATCTAGATGTATCAGGAGATGCCGCAGATACTCCTAATACATTAATGAATAGCGATTTTGATGGTAATGGCTGGGATCAGAACTTATGAATTGTTCCCGCCTTATCCATAGTTCATTTCTGGCCCTTTGTCTGGTCATAAATGCCTGCACGCACCAGACGACGGACAGGGTATTCCTAATCAACCCGGACAAGGACTATCCTGAGTTCGCTGTCCCACTCAATCACATCTTTGACATCCGGGTAATTCGCCTGGGTGGAGAGGGACAACACTACTTCATCCGCACATTGGTTGGAAGGAATGTGTATTTTGACGATGTAAATCAATTGATTTTCCTATCAAACGGAATTGGGCATCTGACCTCTGTCGGGGTTTTTGATTTCGATGGCAATTTCATCCGGAGTATCGGAAAAGTAGGACGGGGGCCGGGAGAATTCTGCTCGGAAATGATTTCTATTCTTCCTATACCCGAGGAAAAACATTTGTTAGTCATTGATAAATATGACTACAAATTTATTCTGTATGATTATGAGGGGAATTACATAGAGACCAAGCAGTTTGATGAAGAAATCTTTGGAGGTGAATGGGTGAGAAGCGGGGACAAATTACTCAATTACGAAAAGCAAAAATCCGAATTAACGCATCAACCCATGCTCTGCATTTTTTGCATAGAGGACTTGACACTGGTCGAAAAAAGAGACTTTCAGTTTCCTCGTCCTTTTGATTTCAAGGGCTATATGACCTACAAAGTATATAGCACCGGGGCCGTTCCTACCGATAAGGGTGTCTGGCTCAATCCGTCCTCCTGTTCGGACACGACATATTTCTTTCAGCATGACGGCCGGATTGTCCCGCGTGTTGTCAACCTCACCCACAATACCGCAGAACACATCCTTTCTCTAGTATTCGAGAGCCCGGAATACCTTTTCTGCAGATATAGAGACGATACGCACTGGGAAAAATGCTTCGTCATCCGCAAATCCGACGGCGCGGTCTTCAAGATCTCGCCCCAGCAGTTGAGTTTCTTGACTTTTTATTTCTTCAATGCGACGGGCGACGGAATGCGTTGTATTCTGCCCATGCCGGAAATCCAATATAAAAATGAACTGATTGCACTTGATCCTAACGCAAAGCCAGTGATTGATTCCTTCGACGAGGAAGGCAATCCTTTACTTGTCATCTTTTCGCTTAAATAGTCAGGATGAAACCACGAGTCTTCCCTTATGTTTTGCAGAATAGTGTTATGGACTGTGGACCAGCATGTCTTAAGATGATATGTAGGTTCTACGGACGGGATATTTCCATTCAGTTACTAAGGGAAACTTGTTATGTCGGCAAAGAAGGCGCATCTGTTTCAGACATTATGGATGCGGCAAGTATGTTAGGGCTAAAAAACACTGCCATCAAAGTATCTTGGGAGAGACTCCGGGATGAAATACCTCTTCCTTGCATCTGCCATTGGAGGCAAAATCATTTTGTTGTTGTATATGGTATAAAACGTTGCTGTAAGCGATGGAGGGTGCAAGTTGCCGATCCAGCAGACGGTCTCGTCGAATTCAACGGCGAAGAGTTCTTTAAATACTGGAGTCCGGACGGGCAGTCAGGGTTGTGCATCCTCTTCGAGGCAACTGATGCCTTTCAGGAGATTGCAAATCAGAGCATTAAAACGAATAGATATGGTTTCAGACAAATTATCGCGTATCTAAATCCATTCAAGAAAAAAATAGCCAGCATTTTCGCCACTATGCTTTTAGCTAGTGTTTGTGGGCTCCTTTTCCCTTTCCTAACCCAAGCGCTCGTTGACAAAGGGATTGGTGAAAAGAGTGTGTCTTTTGTTACAGCCGTCCTTTTGGCCCAAATGATGCTAACCCTTGGGCTCCTTGCTAACAACCTGATACGGAACCGTCTGCTTCTTAAAGTAACAACCAGAACGAGCATCTCCCTGATTTCGGATTTCCTATCCAAGTTGATGAGATTGCCAATTTCATTCTTTGACCGAAGGCATACCGGAGACATTCTCCAGCGGATTTCTGATCACACGAGGATTCAACAGTTCCTGACCGGAACACTTTTAAGCATTTGCGTCGCACTTATAACATTTTTCATTTATAGCATTGTTATGGCGACTTACAATATATGGGTCTTTCTGGTTTTTCTGGTTGGTACGGTCCTGTATATCATTTGGGTATTTCTATTTCTCAAACGCCGAAAAAAACTTGATCACGAACGATTCCGTCAATCGTCTTTAAGTCAAAACCTATTGATTCAAATAGTGTCGGGAATGCAAGACATTAAACTAAATAATTGCGAAGAGAAGAAACGGAAAACATGGGTAGATACTCAAGAACAACTATTCCGCATTAGCATAAAGAGTTTAAATCTGGGACAGACTCAGGAAATAGGCAGTACTTTGATTGAACAGTTGAAGAGCATTACCATTTCATTCATCGCAGCCATTGCGGTGATAAAAGGAGAGATGACTTTGGGAATGATGATGGCTATTCAATACGTAATGGGGCATCTCAGCGCCCCTGTATCACAGTTTATTTCTTTTATTCAGTCCACACAAGACGCTGCAATTTCTCTGGAAAGGCTCGGAGAAGTTCATGGTATGGAAGATGAAGAGCCTTCATTAAATGCGCAAGAATCTGCGATTCCATCCTTTGAAGATTTGAGGATGGAGAACGTGACGTTCCAATATGACGGACCTCGATCAGCAAAGGTTCTTGACAACGTCTCCATACGGATTCCGTCTGGGAAGACCACGGCTATCGTCGGAGCATCTGGAAGTGGAAAAACCACTTTACTGAAAATGCTCCTCGGCTTTTACTCCCCCGTTTCCGGGCACATTTATATTGGGAACAAGGATCTATCAAACTATAATATAAAGAATTGGAGGACTTTATGCGGCAGTGTGATGCAGGATGGTTTCATCTTTGCAGATACCATAGCCAACAATATCTCTCTGTCATCCGATGAACAAGACATGGAAAAGGTAAAGGAATCAGCACGAATCGCGATTATTTCTGATTGGATAGAGTCATTGCCTCTTCAATATAACACGATGCTTGGCGCCAATGGCCATGGATTAAGTTCTGGCCAGAAGCAGCGGATTCTCATTGCACGTGCAGCATACAAAAATCCACCATATTTGTTTTTCGATGAAGCGACCAATGCTCTTGACTCAGAAAACGAGTATGCCATTCTACAAAACTTATTGTCTTTATTTAGTGGTAAAACCGCGGTTATCGTAGCCCACCGTCTCAGCACTATCAAGGACGCGGACAACATCATTGTCTTACATAATGGACGTGTGGTTGAACAAGGCACCCATGATAGTTTAGTTTCTCAACATGGCTACTATTATCAATTAGGGAAAAATCAGTTGTTTTCCGGGGAATAATACAAAGCGTAAATCCACTCTTTAAAACCATTAGATATGAAAAGATTATCTCTATCTTCTTTGGCTAAGGAACAGATTTCCCAAAGCCAAGCCAGCGCTCTCAAAGGAGGCGACCACAAACCAGTTTGTGCTTGTGTCTGTGTGTCTATCTGCACATGTTCCTGTGATGTTACTTATGATTCTAATATCTCATCCTTTATGGATTCCAATTATGGTCCTGAAGTGGCTGCAATGATTTACCATGAGGGATTATCCAGGACTAGCCCTGTAGAGTAACCCATGCGTATTTTCAGTATTACAGCCATCTTGCTGCTTCTCCTGGCGTCTTGTACGCCCAAAGAAAGGGACATCCTCTATACAATCGACCCCGGGGTTTCTTATCCCGCTTTCGAGCTTCCGTTGTCCGATCTCGCCGAAATCAGCATCGTGCAGCTTCAGGGGGCAGAGCAAGGTCTCTTCGTCAACCAGATGCTCGGGGCGAACAGTTGCTTCGACGAAACCCGGAGAATGTTTTTCATTACCTGCGGGCTCGGGGAGAATACCTGCGTGGGCGTTTTCGATGGTCAAGGCCGGTTTTTGCGCAAAATCGGCCGCGTCGGGCGCGGTCCGGGGGAATTCTCTTCCCCATCCATCCGACTGCTCTCCGATCCGGAGAAAGAAATGCTCTTCATCTACGACACCAATTCCCGGAAAGTCCTCCGATTCGGGTATGACGGGAGCTACCATCCGCTGGATACGGAGCAGCTTGATCCGGAGATCCCCAATACCGTCCAATGGTCCGGTCTTCCGGACAAGTTCCTGATGTACAATCTTTCCTCGCAATTCATTTACGAGACCGACGGAGAGGTCATCGACTCACAGACTCCGACGGTGGCCCTGTTCGGCAAAGCAGACTTTTCTCCCTTTCCGACAGCGGATATCCACTTCGGGCGGCCCCACGATCTTGCCGGCTATATTCGATACCGGGTGTATTCCAGCGGGCCGGTCCGGGGGCGGGGCGGAGTCTGGTTGAACCCGGGGTCACGATCGGATACGACCTATTTCTTCTCCGACGCCGGACGGACCGAGACCCGGCTCGTCAACACCGCGCACAACTCTGCAGAGCAGATCTTTTCCGTCACGGCCGAGGGCACGGACTATCTGTTCTGCCGCTTTCAGGACACGGGCCGCCGGGACAAGGTCTTCGCCATCCGGAAGTCGGATGGCCAGGTCTTCAGCATCCCGGCGGACTCGCTGATGGCCATGGCTTTCTATTTCCAGAATACGACGGTTGACGGGAAACATTGCATCCTGCCCCTGCCGGAGCTTGTTTTCAAGGATGAACTGGTCGCGCTCGTCCCGGCGGCCCGGCCGCTGCTGGAGGGCTTCGACGAGGAGGGCAATCCGCTGTTGGTGGTTTTCAAACTGAAGTGATCGTGCCATAGTTAAGGGCTTTTGTCCGGGCACGTGGCGCCGCTTTTTTCTGTCCTGATCAGGAAAAAGCGGCGTCGTGGCAGGATTTTGGCCCTTTCGCCGCCCCACTTTTAGAAATAATTGCTACCTTTAGGATCTATGAAGAAGCATCTGCATATCCTTTTCGCCGCTGCGCTCCTGCTGCTCAGCAGCGCGGCACTGGCCCAGACCGTGCCTGACTGGAAGCCGGGCGATCTCGTCCGCAAGGGCACCCGCATCGCCGTGGACAGCGTCAAACTCGACAAAGCGGGCACCCTCCTGCTGCTCGAACAGGCCGGCGGCCCGCAATTGAGCGCCGACTGGCAGAAATACAGCTCGCAGCGCGGCTGGGGCATCGGCCTCACCGCGGGCGGCTTCACCCTCGCCGGCGTGGGCGTGCTCTATAGCACGGTGATGGTGGTGGGCGGCGCCGTGGGCTCCGCACTCGTTGCCGTCGGCGGAGAGGAGGCCGTCCAGGGCGTCTGGAACGGGATGTCGCCCCACATCAACGGCGGGATGATCGCCGCGGGGGTCGGCGCCGTGGCCGGTATCACCGGCATCGTCCTGCTCATCAACGGCAACAGCCACCTCCGCCGCATCGTCAAGGATTGCAACGACCCGGCCTCCGGCACCGTCGCCCTGACCTTCGGTCCCACCCCTTCCGGAATCGGCTTCGCCTTGAACTTCTAGCTCGGGCTCGGCTTCTCATTCCGGGCACAAAAACGGCCTCCGGCCTGCCGCTGTCTGGCGGCTTATCGCGCGTGATGAGGAAGTAATTGATACATAATGATTTGCTAGATCCGTGGTACCGTCTAAATGTACCACGGATCTGTGTTCTTATTGATTATCAACAACATCCTCATCACGGTCCCGGAGGAACTGGGTGTGTGCCAGGCTTTCCGCCCAAGAGCGGCGGGAGGGGCAGCCGCCGAGAGTTTTGGAGGCTCTCGGCGGGCCCCGCTTGCCCGGGACTGCTGTCATCCTGAGCGCAGCGAAGGATATACCCCCTCATCCCGGGCTTGCCCCGGGATCTCCGACATACTCCAAAACAGGTGTCCACAAAAACGCCGTTGTACGCGTTTTTAGCGGCTACCTATCGGGCTTTTGGGTCGTTATTGTAGGTTTCAAGGGATAGGTAGCCAGTTATTTTGCACCAGATGGCGATTTTCTGGACACCTATCTACAAATAGAGTCAACTTTTCTTGTTTCGGGAGCGCTGGAGGCCTTCTCCGCTCCTGGCCGAGATCTCGCCGCTGCCTCTCTCTGGTTCCAGCCGCCCTGCCGGGCGAGCGGGGGCGGGTTTTTCAAGTTTTATTTTTATATTTGCAAGGATTTACAGCAATGGTCAGGACCACCCTCACGAACGATTCCCGCTGCGGCGGCTTCCAGAAGGCCTCCTGCCCTTGCTTTTTTTTGACGATTGACCCGGACAGCCGCTTGGCTGTCCTTTTTTGTCCTATATGAAGAAGCATCTATTCTTCATTGCGCTTGCCCTCTTGTCGGGCTTTCCGGCCGGGGCCCAGGAAGCTTCGGACTTCCCGTTCCGTCCTCTCAAGCCGATGTATTTCATCGGAGGCGTCCCCCTGCGGGGCCCCGTGGACAAGAGCACTGCCGGCTTCAAGTTCCAGTTCAGCACCGCGATCCCCCTGTGGGAGCACATTTCCGGCCGCGAAGGACTGGACCTCCGTTTCGGCTATACCCAGATCTCGATCTGGGACTTCTTCGACGACTCATCCCCGTTCCGGGACAACTGCTTCTCTCCGGGCCTCTATCTGTCGATACCGTTGGAAAGCAGCGGCCTGCGCTTCGGACTGGAGCACAAATCCAACGGCCGGCCCATGCGGGGCACCGCCGGCGACACCTTCAGCCGTTCGATCAACTACTTCTTCGGCGAATACGGGGCTTTTTTCCCGTCCGGCCTGGTGCTGAAAGTCCAGCTTCGGGCAGGAATCGGCTGGTACGACGAGGAACTCACCCAGGAGGTTTTCTCCCGGTTCCAGGGCTATGCGGACTTTACGGCCGGCTATCTGGGCGAGAAATGGCAGGCAGCCGCGACTTTCACTCCGGTCTCCGGCCCCCAGGGCATCAACATCGAAGCGGGGGTGGCCCGCAAGATCGGCTTCTGTTCGCTCTTCGCCCAGTTCAACTACGGCTACGGCGAAGCCCTGACCGACTGGGTCCGCGGCTACCGTCCGCCGCCCTACCTGCGTATCGGGCTCCTCTTCGGCAATCTGCTGACCACCCCCTGATCCATATTCAAGATTTATTCTTATCTTCGCAAGGATATGCAGAAGCGTCTGTTCAAAATCGAGCAAAACGAAGCGGTGGCGCGGGATACGTTCCGCCTGGTGCTGCGCACGGATGCTCCCGTGGCAATCCGCAGCGGGCAGTTCGTGGATATCGCCCTGCCGGGCTTCTACCTGCGCCGGCCCGTCTCCGTCAGCGACATCCTGCCCGACGGCGTCGTTCTCTATTATAAAGTCGTCGGGGAAGGGACGCGCGCGATGGCCGGGATGAAGCCCGGGGAGGGCCTGGAACTGCTGCTGCCCCTGGGCAGCGGATTCCATCCGGAGCGGTGCCGCGAGGCGGCGCTGCTCGCGGGCGGGGGCCTCGGGGCCGCGCCGCTCTACCTGCTGGCCAAGGAGTTGCAGACACTGGGGAAGCAAGTCACCGCCGTGCTGGGCTTCAACCGTGCGGATGAGATCTGCCTGGAGCAGGAGTTCCGCGCGCTCGGCATCCCGGTCCTGCTCGCTACCCTGGACGGCTCCGCGGGCACGAAAGGCTTCGTCACCGATGCCATCGCCGCGGCGCAGCCCGTCTTCGACCGTTTCTACACCTGCGGGCCGCTGCCGATGATGAAAGCCCTCTGCGCCGCCCTCCCCACCCCCGGCGAAGCGAGCCTCGAGGAGCGGATGGGTTGCGGGGCGGGTTTCTGCTACGGCTGCACGGTCCAGACCCTTTCCGGGCCGAAACGCGTCTGTGCCGACGGCCCCGTTTTCGATAAGGAGGACCTGCCATGGTAGCACCCAAAGACCTTTCCGTACGCCTCGGCGCACTCCCGCTGAAGAATCCGGTCATCCCCGCCAGCGGCACCTTCGGCTTCGGCCTCGAACTCGCCGACAGCCTGGACCTCAATGTATTGGGCGGCATTTCCCTGAAGGGGACCACCCGGGAGGCCCGCTTCGGCAACCCCACCCCGCGCATCGCCGAGTGCACCGCCGGGATGATCAATTCCGTGGGCCTGCAGAACCCGGGCATCGAGGTGCTGGTCTCGGAGAAGGCCCCCGCCCTGCGCCGGATCTACGACGGAGTCATCATCGCCAACATCAGCGGCTATTCCGTCGAAGAATACGCCTACAACTGCGCCCGGGCGGACGCCTGCCCGGATATCGACCTGCTGGAGGTCAACATCTCCTGCCCCAACGTGCACGGCGGCGGGATGGCCTTCGGCACCGACCCCGCCTGCGCCGCCGAGGTAACGAAAGCGGTCAAGGCCGTCACCCGCAAGCCGGTCTTCATCAAGCTCAGCCCCAACGTGACGGACATCGTGGCCATCGCCCGCGCCTGTGAGGACGCCGGGGCGGACGGGCTCACGCTGATCAACACCCTGCTCGGCATGCGCATCGACATCCGCCGGCGCCGGAGCGTGATCGCCAACAAAATGGGCGGATTCTCCGGCCCCGCCGTCTTCCCGGTCGCCCTGCGGATGGTCTGGCAGGTCGCGCACGCCTGCCGCATCCCCGTGATGGGTTGCGGGGGGGTGGCCCGCGCGGAGGACGTGATTGAGATGATGATGGCCGGGGCCACCGCCGTGCAGGTGGGCGCGGAGAACCTCCGCAATCCGCAGGCCTGTCCGGAGATCATCGCGGCCCTGCCCGCCTTGATGGACAGCCTCGGAATCAACAGTTTACAAGAAATCATCGGCATCGTATAATGGCAAAAGACGTCATCATCGCCTGCGATTTTGCAAGCAGGCAGCAGACCCTGGACTTCCTGGGCGCCTTCGAGGGACACCGTAAGCCCTTCGTCAAGATCGGCATGGAGCTATTCTACGCCGAAGGACCGGACATCGTGCGCGAGATCAAGCGCCGCGGACACCCTGTTTTCCTGGACCTCAAGCTCCACGACATACCCAACACCGTCAAGAAGGCGATGCGCGTGCTTTCCGCGCTGGACGTGGACATCGTCAACGTCCACGCGGCCGGCACCGTCGAAATGATGCGCGCCGCGCTGGAGGGCCTGACAAGAGAGGACGGCACAAGACCGTTGCTTGTGGCCGTCACCCAACTCACCTCCACCAGCGAGGAGCGGATGCAACGCGAATTGCTCATCGGCGCCGGCATCGACGAGACCATCGTACACTATGCCCGGAATGCCCGGGAAGCGGGCCTGGACGGAGTCGTCTGTTCTCCCCTGGAGGCCGCGATGGTCAAGTCCGCCTGCGGCCCGGACTTCCTCACCGTGACGCCGGGTATCCGTTTCGCGGATGCCGCGAAGGACGACCAGGTCCGCATCACCACCCCCGCCCGCGCCCGGCAGATCGGCTCCGACTACATCGTGGTCGGCCGCCCGGTCACGGCCGCAAGCGATCCCGTCGCCGCCTACGAACGCTGTCTGAAAGAATTTTTGAATCAATAGCTTATGCAAAGACTGATTGCCAAAGACCTGCTCTCGATCGGCGCCGTGTTCCTGCGCCCGGACGAGCCCTTCACCTGGGCCAGCGGGATCCAGAGCCCGATCTACTGCGACAACCGGCTCACCCTCTCCGCCCCCGCCGTGCGCACGCACATCGAGGAAGGCCTCGCCACCCTGGTGCGCACGCATTTCCCGGCGTGTGAAGCCCTGATGGGCACCTCCACCGCCGGCATCGCCCACGCCGCCATCACCGCTACCCTGCTCGGCCTGCCGATGGGCTATGTCCGGAGTTCGGCCAAGAGCCACGGACGCACCAACCGCATCGAGGGCCGCCTCGAACCCGGTCAGAAGGTCGTCGTGGTCGAAGACCTCATCTCCACGGGCGGCAGCGTGATCGAGGTGGTGGAAGCCCTGCGCGAAGCGGGCGCCGAGGTGCTCGGCATCGTCAGCATCTTCACCTACGGCATCCGCAAGGGCCTGGACAGGCTCGCGGCCGCGAACGTCGTCAATTACTCCCTCAGCAACCTCGATACCCTCGTGGACGTGGCCGTCGAAGAAGGCTACATCTCCCCCGCCCAGAAAGAACAAGTCCTCGCATTCCGCAACGCCTTATGAAACACCTCATCGACCCCACCGACCTCAGGAAAGAGGAGATCGACCAGATCATCGTCCTGGCCGAAGACATCATCGCCCACCGCGAGCGCTACCAGGGCAGCATGGCCCACAAGAAGCTCGCGACCCTCTTTTATGAGCCGAGCACCCGCACGCGGCTCTCGTTTACCGCCGCGATGATGGAGCTCGGCGGCCAGGTCCTCGGCTTCTCCAACCCCCAGAACTCCTCCGCAGCCAAGGGCGAGACGGTGCAGGACACCGTCCGCGTGCTGGGCTGCTTCGCCGACATCATCGCGATGCGCCACCCCATCGAGGGCGCCCCGCTGGTGGCCTCCGAGGTATCCCGGGTGCCGATCATCAACGCCGGCGACGGCTCCCACAGCCACCCCACCCAGACGCTCACCGATCTGCTGACCATCAAGCGTGAACTGGGCCGCATCGACGACATCACCATCGGCTTCTGCGGCGACCTCCGCTTCGGCCGCACGGTCCACTCCCTGATCAAGGCCCTGTCGCGCTATCACGGCATCAAGGTCGTGCTGATCGCCCCGGACGAGCTGCGCCTGCCCGATTACATCAAACTGGACGTCTGTGAGAAAATGGGCGTAGAGTACCGCGAGACCGACAACCTGGACGAGGCCATCCCCGAGCTGGACGTGCTCTATATGACACGTGTGCAGAAGGAGCGCTTCCTGGACGAGGACGAATTCGACCGCGTGAAGGACAGCTTCGTGCTGGATGCGCGGCGTATGGCGCTCGCCAAGCCGAAGATGGCCGTGCTGCACCCCCTGCCCCGCGTCAACGAGATCCTCACCGAGGTGGACGATGATCCGCGGGCGGCGTATTTCCGCCAGGTGGAGAACGGCAAATTCGTGCGGATGTCGCTGATCGTCAGCCTGATGGAGTGGCGGAACGATCCGGAGCACGTGATGCCGGAGCACGAGGCGCCCATCCTCAACCCCGCCCTGCACTGCTCCAACCCGAAATGCATCTGCAACAACGAGAAGCACCAACCGCGCTTCCGCCTCGCCGAAAACGGCATCACCCGCTGCTGGTACTGCGACAGCAAGGTCCGATAAAGATTTCCCCATTATGAAAGCCAAATACTTGATTCCCGTCATCCTGCTCGTCCTGGCGGCGTCCTGCGGCCAGGGCCGGAAACTGGCGGGGCCGTTCGAGGTGTGGGAGCGCACCGTGATCACGATGAACGATTCGGTGATGTATGTCAGCGTGGTCTCCGATTTCGAGGACAGCCTGCTGCTGCGCGCCCCCTGCCGGGACCTCAGCGACGAAGAGCTGCAGAGCGATCTCTACAAGATGCTGGCCCACAAAATGGTCTGTACGGTCCGTTCGCCCCAGCAGGACGGCGTGGGCCTGGCGGCGCCGCAGGTGGGCCTCCGCCGGCGCATCGTGGCCCTGCAGCGCTTCGACAAGGAAGGAGAGCCTTTTGAAGTCTATCCCAACCTCCACATCCTGGAGCATCTGGGGAAGGAAGTGCGCGGGCCGGAAGGCTGCCTGTCCATCCCCGGGAAGCGGGGCATCGTGGCCCGCAGCGAGGGCGTGATCGTCCGCTGGACCGATCCCGAGACCCTGCAGGCCGTCACGGATACCGTCTATGGCTACACGGCCGTCATCTTCCAGCACGAAGCCGACCACCTGGACGGCGTGCTCTACACCGACCGGGCGGAAAACGTGACCGAGGATCCGGAATGGATGGCGGAACGTGCCCAGTACGAGGCCCAGGGGGCCTACGTCAAATCCCGCTGGTTGCGCGGCGGAGAATATTGATCCATCATTGAGGCGTCCGTGGCGTGGTGGGCGAGGTAGAAACGCTTGCTCTTCACGGCCATGAAAATATAGATACCGAGGACCAGGAAGACCAGGCCTCCGGTGGCGCCTGATATCTGTGTCAGCATCAAGGGGAAGTCGAACAGGGTGTGGAAGATGACCGGGCAGAGCAGGGCCAGCGCGAGGTTCCACCTGAATTTGGAAATGTCGCCGAAACTCGCCCGCGAGACGAAATAGCCCATCGTGACCGCGAAGAAGAAATGGGCCGGGATGGACAGGAAGGCCCGCAGGATGCCGACCGAGACCCATTCGTCCAGGTTGTTGAACAGGTAGAGGACATTCTCCAGCGCCGCAAAGCCCAGTCCGATGCAGGCGGCATAGACGATGCCGTCCACCCATTCGTCAAAATACGGATTCCTGCGCAGGAACAGCCAGAGAACCACCAGCTTGGCCGTCTCCTCCGGCAGCGCCGCCCCGAACAGGGCCTGCCGGAAATGCTCGCCCACGGTCGTGGCCTCTTCCGTAAAGACGCCCAGCACCATCAGGGGCGTACTGATGAACATCGACACCACCGCGGCGACCATCCCCAGCGAGAATGCCGTCAGCACCTGCTTCGGCGGCTCCGTACGCAGATCATCCTTCCGGTAAATGAAATACAGCAGGGCCAGGGCCGGCAGCACGGCAGCGAACAGGACGAGGAAGAACATAGGCTAGAACTGGAAATAGATGAATGCCTGGAGGTCGGCGGTGATGAATTGATAGACGAGGAAGACCACGGCGACGACGGCGAGGGCCATCACCGGGAGCGGGAGCAGGGCGAAATTGATGCGGTACCAGCGCTTCCAGCGCACGGGCAGCCAGTGGATGACCATTCCCAGGATCACCAGCGCGAAGACCCGCCAGTACTGGGCACAGATCTGCGGTACCAGGGCCCAATCCCAGCCGGAGCCGATCTGGTGCACCATCCGCCGGGCCGTCTGCCAGGCCACCTCGTTGGCCGTCGCCGGATCGAGGTTGCTGCCGCTGCGGAAGAACAGCCGGGTGAAGGTGATGAAGGTGAAGGTCTGCAGCACCCCCCAGATGTAGCCGAGGCCGGCAAAGCCCTTGCCGCCGCAGAGGTGATAGATGAAGCGTACCAGGGTACCGGTCCAGATGCAGGCGGACCAGACGAAGAGCAGGTTCCACACCGGTTCGCCCACCGTCCAGTGCAGCACCCCGAGCAGGATCGTCCCGGCGCTGACCAGGGCGAAACGCCAGCCCCAGCGCATGTCTTTCCAGAACTGGTACACCACCAGGCCGATGCCGTTCAGGCCGCCCCAGATGATGAAATTCCAGGAAGCCCCGTGCCACAGGCCGCCCAGCAGCATCGTGATGAAACGGTTGATGTTGGCGATGATCTTCTTACGGCGGTCCGGATGGAAGTAGGCGACGATGCCCAGTACGGCCGCCAGGCCCACGAAGATGCCCGACACGGCCCAGCTGCCGGAGAGGATGGCCGCGATCAGCGCGAAGAGGGCGATCCAGAACCAGGTCCCGAAGGAGGCATTGCGGTTGCCGCCCAGGGGGATGTAGAGGTAGTTGCGCAGCCAGCGGCTCAGCGACATGTGCCAGCGCCGCCAGAAGTCCTGCGGATTGGAGGCCTTATAAGGCGAATTGAAGTTCTGGGGCAGGTAGAAGCCCATCAGCATCGCCACGCCGATGGCGATGTCGGTATAGCCGGAGAAGTCAGCATACACCTGCAGGGAATAGCCGAAAAGCGCGCACAGGTTCTCGAAACCCGTGAACAAGAGCGGGTTCTCGAACACGCGGTCCACGAAATTGACCGCGATGTAGTCGCTCAGGATCAGTTTCTTGGCCAGACCGTTCAGGATCCAGAACACCGCGATGCCGAACTGCCGCCGGCCCAGGCGGAAGGGCTTGTAGAGCTGCGGGATGAACTCGCTCGCCCGCACGATGGGGCCGGCCACCAGCTGCGGGAAGAAGCTCACGTAGAAGCCGAAATCCAGGATGTTGGTCACCGGCTTCACGTGGCCGCGGTACACGTCCACGGTATAGCTGATCACCTGGAAGGTGAAGAAGGAGATGCCCACCGGGAGCACGATGCGGTCCACCCGGAAGAGTTCCGCCCCGCTCAGCATATTGCCCAGCATGCCGAACACGTTGACGACCTTCAACTCCAGACCCGTCAGCGAATGCACGAAGTCCGCAAAGAAATAGGCGTACTTGAAATAGCAGAGCAGCAGCAGGTCGATGCACACGCTCAGCACCAGCCAGGCCCGTTTGCGGCCCGGCCGCGAGCTGGCGGCAATCCGCCGGGCGATAAAGAAGTCCGAACAGGTCACGAAGACCAGGATCAGCACCGACAGGCCGCTGGTCTTGTAGTAGAAGAACAGGCTGACGAAGAACAGGAAGGCGTTGCGCAGCAGGCGCCGGTCGCCGATCAGGGCGAAGAAGGCATAAACCACGGCGAAAAACGCCCAGAAATAGAACTGGGTGAACAGCAGAGGCGAGTCCGGATTGAATCCGAACAGCCGTTGTAGAAATCCTGTCAGTCCGCTCCAGTCCATATTCCTATCTGTGATTCAAATAATCCGCCACCAGGGCCTGCGTGAACAGGTCCGCCAGCAGGGTGTACCCTTCTTCCGTAAAATGCAGGCGGTCCTGCTTGGCCAGGCCGGCGCTGCGCCAGGCATTGACCGTATGCGCCCCGCCCATCACCCCGTAGAGGTCCCAGACTGCGGCGCCGTATTCCTCCGCGAGTTCCATCATCGCCCGCCGGACCGCCTCCCCGTTGGCATTCCAGGTCATCCCCCGGCGCACATAGCGGTAGCTGTCGTTGTTGGTGATGAAAATGAAGGCGCAATCCGGGCTGACCCGCCGCACCATCTCGATCAGGCGGCGGTAGTTGTTCTTGAATTTGGCGGGCTTGAAGTCCTTGGCGGTCGTGGCGGAGTCGTTGATTCCCACCCCGAAAATCGCCAGGTCGGGCCGCACGAGTTGCAGGTCCCGTTCCAGGTCTTCGCACTGGTCCAGCCAAGAAGGCAGGGCCGCCCCATTGACCCCGGAGGCGAAATAGTTGATCCCCGGCCGGAAGCTCTCGGGCAGCAGGCCGGTGAGCGTAAACTCCTCCCCTTTCGGCACGAGGAACTGCACCAGGACGCTGTCCGTGGGGGCGGGCAGGTCGAAGATGTAGCTGCAGTTCAGGCTGTCGAAGTCGAAACGCAGGGTGTCCGCGAGGCAGATAATGTAGGGGTAGGTCCGTTCCGATGATCCGTAACCGAGCACGCGCAGGCGGCTGCATTCCCAGCGCAGCGTGTCACCGAGGTTGAGCCGGAAGCCGACCGACGCGTCGGGACTCGCCGTACGCGCACCGTAGCCGGTGATGCCGTAGCGGGGCCGGCGGAGCGGAGAGGAACGCGTCAGGATCGGCGCTTCCCACTCCCCCGTGGTCGTGATCCGGTAGGATTTGTCGTAATTGGTATTCGCGAGGGCCATCGGGAAGAGGAAGCCGCGGTCGCCCCGGACGGTGAGCGAGTCGATGTTGTCCCGGATGCGGTTCGGGAAGGTGGCTGCCTGCACGTGGGAGCCGCCCACGTGCCAGATGTTCAGGTTCCCCTCTCCGGTGGCGAGCAGGCTGTCCAGCCGGGCATAGAGCGAATCCTGGGCGCTCCGCTCCCCCGGGAACAACAGCACCGAGACCTCGGGATGCACGCAGTCCGGCAGTTCCTGCGCCCGGAGGAAAGGACACAGGACGAAGCAGAAGATCAACGCAAGCAAGAGCCTATTCCGCGTCATGTTCCCTCCTCCAACGGTAATAGTCATAATACAAGAAGAATGCATCGCAGAACAGTTCGCTGACGCGCTGTGCACCGGCGACCGTAAAATGGATATAGTCCGGCCCGGCGAGGGGCGGTTTCGCGGCCACCCAGGCCTTCATCGATTCCTCCCCGCCCATCACGCCGAAGATGTCCCAATAGGCCGCGCCGCATTGGGTGACGGACACTTTCAGGGAATCCACGAAGGCCGGGAGCCGGGGGTAGGTCCGGCGCTGGCCCGAGATCGTGGTGGCCATGTCGGAGGGGCCGATGAACACGATCCTGGCCTTCGGGGCGAGGCGCTGCAGGTAGCGGATCTGGCGGCGTATCCCGGCCAGGTTGTCCGAGACCGACTTGTCCGTTTTCATCGAGGGCATGCTGTTGCCCCCGAACTGGAGCAGGAGCAGGCGGACATTCTCCTGCTCATAGAATTCCCGCAGCTGCCGCTCGTCCAGGCGGGTGAAGAAGGTCCCGCCGCTGCCGCGCATCGGCACGTTGTCCACCCGCACGCCGTCCTTGCCGTCCAGCAGCACGCCGTAGAGATCGGCATAGCCGGAGACGGTCAGGGAGGCGCGCTGCGTGCTGTCGGGCAGCTCGAAACGGACGATCGAGAGCGCTTCGCCGGGCTCGACCTGCACCCGCTCCCCGCGGTAATTGACAGACAGGTTGCTGTGCAGATTGCCCGCCAGGAAGGTCAGCCGCTCGAAGGTAGGCGGCTCCGATTCCCGGTTCCGGACCGGATAGAAGGACAGGGTGACCGTGGTGTCCAGCCGGACGAAATCGCCGTAGGGGCCGTACAGGCGGCCGCCCGCCCGATAGGAAGGGTCCCCGAAGGCGAAATAGCGCGCCAGCTCCACCGAAGCATTGCTGCCGAATTGGCGTGTGGCGTGCCGGCGGGCGGGCATCATGCCGGGGCCGCTGCCGCCGAAACGCTCCTGCAGCATGCTCCGGATGGTCCCGGTGATGCGCCCCTCCTCGATCTGGGAGTCTCCGTAATGAATGACGCGCAGGGGCTCCTCCTTCGCGTGCTCGAGCGCCACGAAGAGCGAATCGAAATAGTGCAGGTCGTCCTCCGGGAGATAGAAACGGGCGGGATCCGTCTGGAAGAAGGCGAGATACTCCTCGCGCTCGGCCGCGAGGATCGCCTGCCGGCGCTGCTCGATCAACTCTTCCGGCGAGGGGCCCTCAGGCTCGGGTGCGGCGAAGATGTCGTCCAGGCGCGCGAAGCGCAGCCCCCACAGTCCGTCCGCCGGGAAAAAGGCGCAAAGCAGCGCCAGCATGGCAATCACGCCAAACAAGAAAACGACAATCTTTCCCCTTCTCATTGCTCTTTCCAAACTTTAAGATACTCCTGCAGCGCCCACATCTCGTCACGGTAGCGGGCCGCTTCGGCGAAATCCAGTTCCGCGGCGGATTTCTTCATCCGCCGGCGGTCCTCTTCGACCATCTTCTCGATCTGCTGGCGGGACATCGAGCGGATCACCGGATCCTGCAGCACGGCGGCCAGGTCGGCCGTGACGAAACCGTCGCGGTAGGCATCCCCCGCCGCCCGGCGGGAATCGTGGCCGAAGCCCACCGAGACCGTCCCGCGGCCGAGGTCGGAGGGATTCGGGATGTAGGTGGGGTCGTCGTAGGAATTGGCTGCGCTGACCCGCCCGGTCGTGCCGTTCGCGAGGCCGCGGGCGACGGGTTTGCCGCCCCGGCCGGTCAGTTCGCCCGCCAGGGCGTTCTGCCGGACCTCGACCTGCTTGGGGGTGATGTGGTGCAACTGGTTGTATTCGATCTGTTTCTTGCGCCGCCGGTCGGTCTCCCGGATGGTCTGCTCCATCGAGGGGGTGATCGAATCGGCATACATGATCACGAGGCCGTTGACATTGCGCGCCGCGCGGCCCGCGGTCTGCGTCAGGGCCCGCGCAGTGCGCAGGAACCCCTCCTTGTCGGCATCCAGGATGGCCACCAGCGAGACGGTGGGGATGTCCAGGCCCTCGCGCAGCAGGTTCACGCCCACCAGCACGTCGAAGAGCCCGTTCTTGAAATCCTCGATGATCTCCACGCGGTCGCCCGTGTCCACGTCGGAATGGATGTAGCGTACGCGGATGCCGACCCGGCGCAGGTATTCGTCCAGTTCCTCGGCCATCCGCTTGGTGAGCGTGGTCACGAGCGTACGTTCGTCCCGCTCCGCCCGGACGCGGATCTCCTCCACCAGGTCGTCCACCTGGTTCTTGGTGGGACGCACCTGGATGGGCGGGTCCAGCAGGCCGGTCGGCCGGACCACCTGCTCCACCACCAGGCCCTCGGATTTCTCCAATTCATAGTCGGCCGGGGTGGCGCTCACATAGACCTTCTGGCCTGTCAGGGCCTCGAATTCCTCGAACTTGAGGGGGCGGTTGTCGGCCGCCGCCGGGAGGCGGAAACCGTATTCGATCAGCACGCTCTTGCGGCTGTGGTCGCCGCCGTACATCGCGTGCACCTGCGGGAGGGTGACGTGGCTCTCGTCGATGAAGGTGATGAAGTCCCTGGGAAAATAATCGATCAGGCAGAAAGGGCGCTGACCCTCCCGGCGGCCGTCGAAATAGCGGGAATAATTCTCGATCCCCGGGCAATAGCCCATCTCCTTGATCATCTCCAGATCGTACTCCACGCGCTGCTTGAGCCGCTTGGCCTCCAGGCCCTTGCCGATGCTGTTGAAATAGTCCATCTGGGCCACGAGGTCGTCCTGGATGTGCGAGACGGCGGCGATGCTCCGCTCCTTGGTGGTCACGAAGTTGCCGGCCGGATAGATGTCGATCTGATCGAGCTCCTCCCGCTTCGCCCCCGTCACCGGGTCGATCAGGCTGAGGGACTCGATCTCGTCGCCGAAGAACTCGATGCGCACGGCGTCGTCCGAACCGCCCAGGTACACGTCCACCGTGTCTCCCCGCACCCGGAAGGTGCCCCGTTTGAACTCCACCTCGGTGCGGTTGTAGAGAGCGTCCACCAGGCGGTAGAGCAGGCCGGTGAGGCTGCGGGTCTCGCCCCGGCGCACCGGCACGGTCTGGGCGTGGAAATCGTCGGGATTGCCGATGCCGTAGAGGCAGGACACGCTGGAGACCACGATCACGTCCCGGCGGCCGCTCAGCAGGGCGCTGGCGGCGCTCAGGCGCAGTTTCTCGATCTGGTCGTTGATGCTCAGGTCCTTCTCGATATAGGTATCCGTGACCGGCAGGTAGGCCTCCGGCTGGTAGTAGTCGTAGTAGGAGACGAAATACTCCACGGCATTGTGCGGGAAGAAGGCCTTGAACTCACCGTAGAGCTGGGCCGCGAGGGTCTTGTTGTGGCTGAGGACCAGCGCAGGCCGCTGCAGGCGCTCGATCACCCCCGCCATCGTGAAGGTCTTGCCCGAACCCGTGACCCCCAGCAGGGTCACGTCCCCCACCCCGGCCTGGAGGGCCGAACAGAGCTGTTCGATGGCCTCCGGCTGGTCCCCGGCGGGACGGTATTCGGATTCGAGCTGGAATTTCATGATTCTGCAAAGATAACGATTCCGCGCCGTCTTTGCAATGCCACCCCGCCGGCGCACCCGATCAGACGGTCTTGCCGCAAATTCTTATTTTTGTTATATTTGCTATCGGTTATTTTGCGGCGGATATGGACAATCTGATTCAGCAGGCACGCTCATTGGCGGCAGAAGCGCTCAGGGACGAAGTCCGCTGGGACGGTTCCCCGTTCATCACACATCCTGACAACGTGGCCCGGATCGTCGAAGACGAGATCGGGCTGCCGGATGTGTGTGTGGCGGCCGTATACCTGCACGAAGCCACGCGCCGGCACCGCGACATCGATATCAGCGCTTTTCCGCAGGACGTCCGCACCCTGGTGGACGGGCTCAACAAGATCTCGACCATCAAACCCCGCGACACCCGCCTGGAGGCGGAGAACTACAAACGCCTCATCGTCCAGTATTCCACCGATCCGCGCGTGATCGTGCTCAAGATCGCCGACCGGCTGGAGGTGATGCGGGGCCTGAGCATGTTCCCCAAGACCTCCCGCGACCAGAAACTCCTCGAGACCCAGATGCTGTATATGCCCCTGGCCCACCAGCTCGGCCTGTACAACATCAACAACGAACTCGGCAACATTTGGTTCCGCTACGCCGACCCGGAACAGTACCGCGCCATTACCAATAAGCTCAAAGCAACGGAAAAGGACCGCGAGCAGATCATGGCCGGATTCATCGAGCCGCTCAAGAAAAAGCTCTCCGATGCGGGTATCGTCTATAAACTGAAGGTCCGCACCAAGAGCGCCTACTCCATCTGGCGCAAGATGCAGGTGCAGAAGGTCCCCTTCGAGGGGGTCTATGACGTGTTCGCCATCCGTTTCATCATCGATTGCGAGGACGACCCCGTGGTGGAGAAAGATCTCTGCTGGAAGGTGTTCTCCTACGTGACCGAGGAATACGAATCGGACACCACCCGCCTGCGCGACTGGCTCACCAACCCGCGTCCCAACGGCTACGAATCCCTGCACATCACGGTCAAGAACCGCAGCGGCCAAGCCCTGGAAGTCCAGATCCGCACCAAGCGGATGGACCTCGAGGCAGAGAGCGGCACCGCCGCCCACTGGGCCTATAAGGGCATCCGCCACGAGGCCGCCATCGACCGCTGGCTGCAGTCGGTGCGGGATGCACTGGAGCATCCCTTCGACGCCTCGCCCGAGGATATGCCCGCTCCGCCGGACAAGGAGATCTTCGTGTTCACGCCCAGCGGCGAACTGCGCATCCTGCCCGTCGGGGCCTCGGTGCTGGACTTCGCCTTCAACATCCACTCCGGCCTGGGCTGCCGCTGCACCGGCGGCAAGGTGAACGGCAAGGCCGTCCCCATCCGCGAGAAGCTCAAGACCGGCGACGTGGTGGAGATCCTGACCCGCAAGGACCAGCGGCCCAACCGGGACTGGCTGGGCTGGGTGGTGACTTCCAAGGCGCGCACCAAGATCAAGCAGGAACTCGATGCAGACGAGCGCAAAGCCGCCTCGGAGGGCCGCGCCCTCCTGGAGCGGCGCCTGCGCAACTGGAAGCTCGAACTGCCCGACGAGTGGATGATGGAGTTCATCAAGGCGCACAAGTACGCCTCGATCCTGCCTTTCCTCGCCGCCCTGTCCCGCGAAGAGGTGGACATCAATGATGTCAAGGCCTTCATCCAGGGCAAACTCGCCGCCCAGCAGGAACGCAACACCCAGGCTGCGCCGGAGGCTGTCCCGGAGGCGCCGGCGCCGCGCAGCTTCACCGGCACCGGCTCGGATGACATCCTGGTGCTGAACGCCAAGAATGTCAAGGGCCTGGATTACAAGATGTCCAAGTGCTGCAACCCGGTCTTCGGGGACGACGTGTTCGGCTTCGTGACCCGCACCGAGGGCATCAAGATCCACCGCATCTCCTGCCCCAACGCCGCCCGGCTGATCGAGCGTTATCCCTACCGCATCCAGAAGGTCGTCTGGCAGGAGACGGCCTCGACGGGCGGATTCCAGTGCACGCTCTCCGTCATCGCCGAGCTGGATCATCCCGTGCTCAGCGCCATCATGGACGTCATCGGGCAGTTCAAGGTGTCGATGCGTTCTTTCAATGTCAAGGAGAACCTGCGCGCCGGGACCTACGAGATCACCATCCGCCTGCTGGTGCCTTCGAGCGCCGAGCTGGACAAGGTTCTCTCGCAGGTCGGCGCCCTGCGGCAGGTCATCAAAATCCGACGCGTCTGATGCCTTACGAAGAAGATACCCGCGATCTGGACCGTTTCGAGCAACTGCTCGAAGACGGTCTGCTCAAGATTTGCAGCGGGGCGGGCCTGCTCCCCGCCGAACTGGTCCGCAATCCGGACATCGACGGCCAGTGGGACCTGTACATCAAGGATTACATCGCCGACGCGGTGGTCAATTTCAACGACTACCCGGAGGCGGCCATCGGCTGGGCGGGATTCCTGGGGCTGGGTGTGGCCTGGGCCTGGGATAGCGACTGGCAGCATCTTCAGAAGAAACCCTACCGCAAGTGGTACGGCTCCCGCGGTTGGGACGATATGGACGAACACATCCTGCGGGACGTGCTCGGGCTGGATCTCGAAAGCCCCGAGGCGAAGAAGATTTCCGACACCCTGCAGAGCTGCGCCCTCGCCGTGCTCGGCCTGCTGCAGCACGAGGGCGTGGAGACCCAGACCGCCCGCGGCTTCTACCTCCTCGCCCGCGCCTACACGGTCCTGTACCGCGTCGGTGCAGCCATCGAGCTGCACCGGCTGGGTTACAAAAAAGTCTTGGTAGGCTGATTCCGGGCTACTTCGCCACGTAGGCTTCCATGATGCCGGTCGGCTTACCTTCCATGTCGAAGGCGCCGAGCTTGTAGCCGCGCGGGCGGCAGCAGGGGTTCCAGTAGAAGAGGCCGTGGTTGTGCGGGGTGTTGCGGGCCATCTTGACGATCTCCTGCATCTGGCGGACGCTCTCGGCCATCTTGACGGGATCCTCCAGGTTGACCTCGGCGCCGGTCTCCACGATCATCGATTCCTTGCCGAAACGTTCGTAGACGTGCTGGATGTTGGCCGCGCAGTCGGCAATCACCTTGTCGGCATCGGTATGGCCGTTGCCGGCCGCCCAATACGGGTAGAGCGACATGCCCACCATATCGTAGCGGGTGCCGTATTTCTCGAGGATGCCGAGGTTCCAGTCATAGAGGTTCTGGTCGTAGCCGTTGTCCAGGTGGACGATGCAGATGGCCTTGGGATAGACGCTCTTGACCGCTTCGTAGCCGGCGTCGAGGAAGCCGGCGTACTGCTCGGGATCCAGCTTGCTGTGGCCCATGTGGTCGGTCACTTCCTTGCCTACGTTGTTCCAGAGCAGGCCGTTGGTGGTCTCGTTGCCTACCTGCACCCACTTCACGTTGATGCCGTTGTCCTTGAGCAGCTGCAGGGTCTCGACGGTGTGCGCCTTGAGGTCCTCCTTCATCTGCTCGTAGGGGTGTCCCAGCCAGGAGCGCGGGATCGGCTGGTGGCCGGGATCGGCCCAGGTATCGCTGTAGTGGAAGTCAATCATGATCTCCATGCCGAGCTGCTTGGCGATCAAGCAGTTCTGCAGGACGTCCTCCTTGTTGCAGAGGCCGCGGTTGTCGGTGCTGTCCACCGGCTGGCCGGGACGGCCCCAGCGGCGGGGCTGCACCCAGACGCGGAAACGCACGGCGTTGAGGCCCATCTGTTTCATCAGGGCCGTGATCTCGACGGGGCCGTTGCCCTCGGCGTCATAGTAGTACTCGCCGCGGGCCTGCTGCCCCTCGGAGCCGCTGATATCGGCGCCCAGCCAGAAAGGTTCAGCCTGCGTGCACGCGGCAGCCATCAGGATGACGCCGCCCAAGAGGAATTTAGTAATGGATTTCATCGGGTTCAAAGATTGGTTCTTCCAAAGTTACGGAATAATTGCCGAAATTCAGCAGAATTGCTTAGCTTTGCGGCGTTTTTGTTGGTTAGTATATGGATACACGCAAGCTCATCGGACATCTCGCAGCCGCGGGCGCTTATGGGATATTTGGATTCAACATCGTATTCTGCAAGGATATCGCCAATTCCGGCGCGGTCCCTCCGATGGTCTTCTTCTCAATCCGCACCATCGGGGCGGCCGCTTTATTTTGGCTATTGTCGCTGTTCCTGCCCCGGGAGAAGGTACCCGGCAGGGACCTGCTGCGCATGGTCCTGGCCGGTTTCGTGGGCCTCTTCCTGCCCCAGGCCAGCTTCCTGCTCGCCATCGGGATGGCGACCCCCATCGACACAGCCGTACTGGGCTCCCTGACCCCGATCTACACGATGCTGTTCGCATTTGCTTTCCTGGGAGAGCCGATCACATTCAAGAAAGCCGGCGGCGTGGCGATGAGCCTCGCGGGCGTGCTGCTGCTCATCTACAATTCCACCCATGCGCCCGGCGCGGTGGACCGTACGCAGCCGCTGGGCGTGCTCCTGCTGCTCGTCAACGGGGTCAGTTTCGCAGCCTACCTCGGCACATTCCGGCCGCTGATCTCGCGTTACAGCGTGGTCACGCTGATGAAATGGATGTTCGTATTCGCCACCCTCGTGGCACTCCCCTTCTCGGTCCCGGGACTGGCGCAGCTCGACCTTGCCGCCATCACACCCAAGGTGGGTTGGGAGATCGCCTATGTGGTGTTCTTCGCCACGTTCGTGGCTTATTTCCTGATCCCGGTCGGGCAGAAAGAACTCCGCCCCACGCTCGTGAGCATGTACTCCTACCTGCAGCCGATGATCGCAACGGCGCTGAGCATCATAATAGGACTGGATATGATGACCTGGCAGAAAGCCGTGTCGGCAGCGCTGGTATTCAGCGGTCTGGTACTGGTGGGAAGGTCGCGTGCAGCCGGCCAGCCTACTCGGAAACAGGCTCCTTGACGGTCCGGACGCGCTTCTTCCAGCGGTCGCGGGCCAGCTGCTGCATGTCGCGGACGGTGTCGTTCTCGTCCACGATCTCACTGCCGAGCAGGGTCTCGATGACGTCCTCCAGGGTCAGGATACCCTGGAAACTGCCGTATTCGTTGATAATGATGGCGATCTGCTCATCCTTGCTGAGCATCTCGTCCCAGATCTTGTCCAGCGTGGTGTCCTCGTCGAAGGTGGCCACGTCGCGGCGGATCTCCCCGAGGGTGAGGTCGAACTTATCTTCCGCCATCAGCTGCAGGGCCTCCATCCGGAGGATGTAGCCGGTGATATATTCGTCGTCATTGGCATAGACCGGGATGCGGCTGTGGTGGCGGAAACGCTTGTTCTTGTAGAAAGACTTGAGGGTCATCGATTCCGGGGCGATCTCGCAAACCACCCGCGGGGTCATCACCTCGTAGGCCGGCACCTCGTCCATCGAGATGAGGTTCTGGATGATGGTATTCTCGTCCTCCTCGAGGTCGCCCTCCTCTTCGGCCACGTTGGCCATCGCGCTGACTTCGTCGCGTGAGACGGTGGCATCCCCGGCGTCTTCCGGCGTGATCAGATTGGTGATGAGCTCGATGAGCAGCACCAGGGGGTACATGATGAAGATCAGGGCGCGGATCATCACCGTGGCGAAACCCATCAGGGACTTCCAGCGCGTCGTGCCGAGGGTCTTGGGTATGATCTCGGCGAAGATCAGGACCAGGATGGTCATCAGGGCGCTGACGATTCCGAACCACTCCGAGCCGAAAAGGACGGTAGCCTGCCGGCCCACCCCGGCTGCGCCGATGGTGTTCGCAATCGTATTGAGCGAAAGGATCGCGGCAATCGGCCGGGAAGAATCCTGCTTATACTCCTTGAACCGGACGGCGGGCTTGTAGCCCTCCTCCTCCCGCATCGTGATGTAGGAGATCGGGGTGGACATCAGCGTCGCCTCCAAAATCGAGCAGAGGAACGAGATGGCCAGCGCGCCAAACAGGAAAAACAACAGGAGTGCCATACGCAGGGGGTCTAAAAAATATATCTGAGCATCACCAGGACGCGGTTGTTGCAGATCCAGTGGAGGTCCTGCGTGGCGAGGCCGAAGCGGTCGCCGGGGCCGAAGGAGCCGTATTGGATGCCCGTAAGTTCGTATTCGAAGCCCAGCGAGACCTTGCCCCAACTGCAGATGAGTTCGGGGGTCAGGCGCAGCAGGCGGTTCATGTTCGAGAAACTGTTCTTGCTGAAGAACAGCAGTTCCGGGCTGAGCAGCGCTTCGGCGGTGCCGAAGTTGCGCACATAGCCGCCGAAGAGCACGGCCTGGACTTTACTGCCGTATGCCAGGCTGAGCCAGGTGGAGGAATTCCGCGTGGGGGCGTAGTGCCAGGTGCCGTCGGCGTCCATGGCGGTGACGCCGTAGCCGCCGTTGAGGTTCACGTGCTCGCCGGCCTGGGCGAAGACGGTCTTGGCCCGGACGGAGAACAGGCCCGCCGTGTACCCGGCATACAAGAACGGGCTGACCGTGGTGATGCGGTCGCGCACCTTCCGGGTGCCGTTCGCGTCGAGGTGGCGCGGCCGGATGGAGAGCATATCCAAACCCGCGCGGACGGTGAGGCCGCCGCGGCTGAGGCTGAGGCCCGCATAGAGTTCAGGGATGCCGCTGTACTTGATGTAGTCGGCAGAGGCGCCGGCCGGCCCCGCGGACGGGTACTGCATCTGCCAGATGGCGGCCGCGGTGAGGGAGAAACCCCCGCCCAAGCCCCAGTCCGCCACGAGCTCCGGCGTACGGCTGAAAGGGCCGAAAGGAGCGCCTGTGTTGGGAGAGAAGATATGCGGCATATCGGCGGCCATCGGATGCCAGGACTGTCCGGCCTTGAGGGAGAAAGCATCCCGTGACAGGGTCATGCAGGCCTGGCGCAGGCGCAGGGAGGCCGTGCCCGTCACGCCGGTCACGCCGGCGTAGAAATCGCCTTCGATCTTGCCGGAGACGCTCCAGCCGTTCACCTCGTAACCCAGAATGTCCACCCCCAGCCGGGTGGTGATGGCACTGTAGCTGTAATTCATCTGTGCGTTCAGGTCCACGCCGTCCACGACATTGCGGTCCTTCGGAACGTAGTAGAAGAAGTCCGCCGTGCCATAGACGCTCTCGCGGGAGTCCGCCACAAAAAGGTTACGGATGAATCCGTACCACTTGAACCGGACGGTGCCGTCGTCCTGGGCAGCGGCGCTTCCGCAGAAGCAGGCTGCCAGCAGAACGGCTGCGAGGAGTCTTCTACACATGGGCTGAAGGGGCCGGTCAGGCCGTCGGGAAAGGATAGATGGCGGTCAGGAGGAAATAGCCGAGCACGAAGCCGATCACACCGATGATGATGCCCACCTTGGACATGTCCTTCGTCTGGACGAGGCCCGTGGAAGAGGCGATGGCGTTCGGCGGCGTGGAGATCGGGAGGAGCATCGCGATGGAGGCGCAGATGGCGATGAAGGGGATCATCGCATTCATACCGCCCAACGAGACGAACTGGGCATTGTTGGCCGCAGCAGGGTCGGACATCGCCGTTCCCACGACCACCAGGATCGGGACGAGCAGGGCCGCCGTCGCGGAATTGCTGATGAAGTTGGAGAGCAGGTAACAGATCAGGCCGGCGATGATCAGGACCACCACCACGTTCATCGCGCTGAACGGGATGGCGTTGATCAGGGTGGCGGCGAGACCGGTCTTGTTCAGGCCCGTGCCGAGGGCGAAGCCGCCCGCGACGAGCCAGAGCACACTCCAGTTGATTTCTTTGATGTCAGACTTGTCGAAGACGCCCGTGGCGGTATAGACAGCCAGCGGGATGAGGGCCACGACATTGGAGTTGATGCCGGTAGCCTGTTCGGTGACCCACAGCAGGATGGTCACGAAGAAGGTGATCCAGGCCACGTAATCCCTCCAGGTCTTCTTGCGTTCCTGCACCTCGATCTTAAGTTCGATCCGCTCGCTCTTGAAGGGGAAGAAGAACTGCAGGAGCACCCAGGCGATGGCAATCATGATGATCACGAAGGGCACCATCCGGGTCATCCAGGTCACGAAACTGATCTGGTAGCCGGCGTTCTCCAGGGCGCCGATGGCGATGGCGTTCGGCGGAGTGCCGATCGGGGTGCCGATGCCGCCAAGGTTGGCGGACACGGGGATGGCGAGGGCGAGGCCCACCTTGCCGGTCTCATCCTCCGGGAGGGACTTCAGCACGGGAGCGAGGAAGGCGAGCATCATCGCGGCCGTGGCCGTGTTGGACATGAACATCGAGAAAAGTGCGATCACGATCAGGAAGCCCAGCAGGACCATCTTCGGTTTCTTGCCGAAAATGCCGAGCAGGACCTTCGCGATGGCCGCGTCCATTCCGTATTTCGAAGCGATGATGGCCAGCACGAAACCGCCGAGGAAGAGCATCACCACGGGGTCCGCGAAGGAGGCCATGATGCTCTTGTAATCCACCAGGGTGCCGTATTCGGGCTTGCAGAAGAAGGCCAGGCCTTTATCGGAGACGCTCAGCAGCATCACGACGATGACGAGCAGGGAGGTGGTCCAGTTGGGGATGATCTCGAACATCCACATCAGGGCGGCGAACACGAAAATCGCAATCATGCGCTGCTGGACGACCGTCAGGCCGGCGATGCCGAAGGTATCGAGCGGAAGCGCCCACAGCAGGATCGTAACGATCAGCACGAGGGGCAGCAGCACACAGAACTTGACGGAAAAACGACTATTGTTCACCATAAAACATACTTCTTTTTCTTAGAAAAAGCGGCGCAAATTTAGTCATAATTCAAGATAAAAGCAAAAGGTTGAATGCCATAAAAATGCTGCGGCCCCGGTAGAAACCAAGGCCGCACCCAAAAACACACTAACTTTTATCCGAATGCAAAATTAGGGCTATCCGGATAGAATAAAAATCCCCATTTATGGTTATTTTTGCATTATGGACAATCCCCTGCTGATTCCGTCCGGGCTCCCCTACGGGGCCCCGCGCTTCGACGCCTTCCGCCTGGAGCATTACCTGCCGGCTTTCCGGGAGGCCATCACCCGGGCCAAGGCCGAGGTGGACGCCATCGTCGCCGACCCCCGGCCCCCTTCGTTTGCGAACACCGTCGAGGCGCTGGAATTCGCCGGAGCGGAACTCTCAGAGGTGAGCGGGATCTTCTTCAACCTGCTGGAGGCCGAGAGCGACGATGCGATGCAGCAGCTGGCCGAAGAGCTCTCTCCCCTGCTGACCGAGTACGAGATGTATGTCTCGCTCAACGAGCCGCTCTTCGCCCGGGTCAAGGACGTCTATGCGCAGCGGGACGGCCTTAACCTGGCGCCCGACCAGCGCAAACTGCTCGAAGACAGCTACAAAGGCTTCGTGCGCAGCGGGGCGCAGCTCTCCCCCGCCGACAAGCAGACCTACAGCCACCTGGAGGAAGAACTCTCCCTGCTGGAGTTGCGCTACGGCAAGAACGTGCTCGACGAGACCAACGCCTTCACCCTCGAACTGAGCGACGAGGCCGAGCTCGAAGGGCTCCCCCCTTTCCTGCGCGAGCAGGGCGCTCAGGCCGCCCGGCAGAAGGGTCTCCCGGGCTGGGTGTTCGACCTGACGCATCCCAGCTATGTTCCTTTCCTGCAATACAGTGCGCGCGCTGACCTGCGCGAGCGGATGTGGCGGGCCTACAACAGCCGGGCCCTGGGCGGGGAACACGACAACCGCGGGCTCTGCCTGCAGATCGCCGATCTGCGCCGCCGCATCGCGCAGCTGCTCGGCTACCCAAGCTGGGCCGACTACATCCTGGAGGAGCGGATGGCGAAGGACATTCCCACCGTCCGCCGGCTGCTCGACCGCCTGATGGGCCCCTCGCTGCCCGCCGCCCGGACCGAGGTGGCGGAACTGCTCGCCTGGGCCCGGGAACGCGGCTATAAAGAAGCGCAGATGCAGCCCTGGGACTTCTCCTGGTGGTCCGAGCGCTACCGGGCGGAGCACTTCGAGCTGCGCGCCGAGGAACTCAAACCCTATTTCCGCCTGGAAGACTGCATCGAGGCGGTCTTCGGCCTCGCCACCCGCCTGTACGGAATCCGTTTCGAACCCCGGACCGACCTTCCTGTGTACCACCCCGACGTGCGCGTCTTCGACGTGCTGGACGAGTCCGGGCGGCACCTGGCGCTGTTCTACGCGGACTTCTTCCCCCGGCCGGGCAAGCGCGGCGGCGCGTGGATGACGAATTTCCGCGAACTCTCCGCCCCCGGCGGGGTCGAGCGGCGGCCGCTGGTGTCCATCGTGACCAATTTCACCAAGCCCGGGGAGAATGCCCCATCCCTGCTCACCCACGAGGAACTCACCACCTTCCTCCACGAGTTCGGGCACGCCCTGCACGGGATGCTCGCAGAAGGGCGCTACCCGTCGATGACGGGCACGAACGTGGTCCGCGATTTCGTGGAACTCCCCTCCCAGCTGATGGAGAACTGGGCCTTCGAGCCCGAATGGCTCCGCGGTTTCGCCCGCCACGCACAGACCGGAGAACCCATCCCCGACGCACTCGTGGAGCGGCTCGCGGCCGCGCGCAACTACCACGCCGCCTACTTCCAGGTACGCCAGCTGCGCTTCGGCCTGCTGGACCTCGCCTGGCATACGCTGCAGCAGGCTCCCGCCGACGCCGAGGCGCTGGAGCGGGACGCCCTGTCGGGCTGCACCCTGCTGCCCGACATCCCCGGCTGCAGCATCTCCACGGCCTTCAACCACATCTTCTCCGGCGGCTACTCGGCCGGATACTACTCCTACAAATGGGCCGAGGTCCTCGAGGCCGACGCCTTCTCGCTCTTCCGCGAAAAGGGCATCTTCAGCCGGGAAGTCGCCGACTCGTTCCGCCGCAACATCCTCACGCGCGGCGGCAGCGAGGACGAAGCCGTCCTGTGGCGGCGTTTCCGCGGCCGCGACCCCGAACCGGAAAGTCTGCTCAAGAAACTGGAAATCATCTAGATATGGAACCGATCATCACGCATTTCACTGACAACGATCTCTATACCTTCACCTGTCAGTACTACATCCTGAAGACCTACCCGCGCGCCGAGGTCGAGTACACCTTCTTCGACCGCAACCACCAGCAGTACCCGAAGGGCTTCGACAAACTGCTGCGCGAGCAGCTCGACCACATGGCCGAGGTCACGATCACCGACGAGGAGGTCGAATTCATGAAGACCCGCTGTATCTACCTGCCGCTGTGGTACTTCACTTTCCTGCGCGGCTACCGTTTCCGCCCGGGCGAAGTGACGGTCAGCCAGGATGAAGAAGGCTACCTGGACATCAAGGTCCGCGGCAAATGGTTCTCCGCCATCATGTGGGAGATGCCCATCCTCTCCTGCATCTCCGAACTGATGCACGGCCTGCGCGGGGACTTCGAGCGCTACGACGCCGCCCGCGAGGAAGCCAAGGCGCGCGCGAAGACCGAGCGTATTTTCGGCTCCGGCCTGGTGCTCGGCGACATGGGCACGCGGCGCCGCTTCAGTTTCGCCCACCACGAGATGGTGGTGCGGGTGATGAAAGAGGTGGCGGATTCCCGTCCCTGGCCGGGCAAGTTCACCGGCACCTCCAATGTCTGGCTGGCGATGAAATACGACTGCGTCCCCCTCGGGACGATGTCCCACCAACTCATCTCCTTTGAGGAGAACGTGAGCGGCGTGTTCGAGTGCAACTTCAACGTAATGAAGAAGTTCAGCGACGTCTATGACGGCGACAACGGCATCTACCTCTACGACTGTTTCGGCGACGAGGTCTTCTTCTCCAACCTCTCCAAGCGCATGGCAATGATGTACAAGGGCCTGCGGGTGGACAGCGGGGACGAGTTCGAGCAGACCGAGAAGATCATCGCGAAATACAAGTCGCTGGGGATCGATCCCGCCACCAAGCAAGTCTGCTACTCCAACGGCCTGGACATCGACAAGGCCGTCGAGATCCACAATTTTGTGGCCGGCCGCGTGCAGGATTCCTACGGCGTGGGTACGCACCTGACCTGCGACGTGGATAACGCCGACCCGATGAACATCGTGGTGAAACTCACCCGCGGGCGCATCACCGAACTGCGCGAGTGGCACGACTGCGTCAAGCTTTCCTGCAATCTGGGCAAGACCCTCGGGAACCCCGAGAAATGCGCCTACCTCACCAAACTGCTCGGCAAATCTATTTGAATCCAATTATATGAACCGTAGAATCCTCTCCCCCATCCTGGCAGCCGCAGGGCTGCTGCTGGCCGTCTCCTGCGGTCCCAAGGAAGCCTATGACGTGCCCATCAGCGACATCCGCTGCAGTGATCCCTACATCCTCGCTGACAAGCCCAGCCGCACCTACTACATGTACTCCTCCGGCGGCGGCGGACGCGTGATGTCCCGTGCCAGCAAGGACCTCGAGCACTGGACCGAGCCCTACGTGGTGATGGAATTCCCCGAGACCCACTGGGCCGGCAACCGCGCCGCCAGCTGGGCCGCCGAGGTCCACCGCTACCGCGGCAAGTACTACCTCTTCACCACTTCCCACACCCAGGAGACGATGGTAAGCCTGCCCGGCCGCGGGGACATCCCGCACCGCGCCACGCAGATCTATGTGTCCGACTCCCCGCGCGGTCCTTTCAAGGATTTCACGAACAACACCCCGCACACCCCCTGGGACTGGGCTTCGCTCGACGGGACCCTCTGGATCGAGGACGGCGTCCCCTATATGGTCTTCTGCCACGAGTGGCTGCAGACCGTGGACGGCACGATGGAGCTCGTCCGCCTGCCGGACGACCTGGGTGTACCCACCGAGGCGCCCGTGACCCTGTTCAAGGCCTCGGACGCTCCCTGGGTGGGTGAAATGCTGGAACTCGGCGAGAAGACCAACGGGATGGACATCGGCGGCTGGGTCACCGACGGTCCCTGGATCTTCCGCACGCAGACGGGCCGGCTCGGGATGCTCTGGTCCTCCTGGGGCAAGAAGCGCTACGCCATCGCGGCCGCATACTCCGAAAGCGGCTCTGTCAAAGGCCCCTGGGTCCAGGAGCAGGAACCCCTCTTCGAGGACAACGGCGGCCACGGCATGCTCTTCCGCACCTTCGACGGCAAGCTCAAACTCAGCATGCACTGGGTCGATCCCGCTGACGAGCGTCCCTCCCGCAAGCCCATCATCCGCGACGTCGACGACTCCGGCGACCGCCTCATCCTCCTGCCCCTCAAATAACCCCCGGAGCAGAACGGAATAAAACAAGCGGGTGACTGACCGGTCCGCCGGGCCTGCACCGACGCGTCGGGCGGCCTGTCGAGCGTGATGAGGAAGTAATTGATACATAGTGATTTGCTAGATCCGTAGTACCCTTTAAAGGTACCACGGATCTGTGTTTTTGTTGATTATCAACAACATCCCCATCACGGTAACCACGGACGAGGAGAGATTCGGGCTTTCCGCCCAAGAGCGGCGGGAGGGCAGCCCGCCGCCTCGCGGGTGCGAGGCTCGGCGCTTAGCGGGGCCGCCGCCGAGAGTTCGGCAGGCTCTCGGCGGGCCCCGCTTGCCCGGATGCCACAACCCCTCATTCCGGGCACAAAAACGGCATTCTGCCTGCCGCAACTGTAATATTTTTCAATCCGGGCAGAATACCCGGCCATTCCGTGCCACAATCCCATCTATTATCAGTAGAAAAGCCCCCGGGCGTTTGAGACGTCCCGATAACTGTCAGGCTACGTGCGTTTTAGTCCTTATTCGAAGGAGACGTCCCTAATTTCGGGACGTCTCGTACGCCCAGCCTTCATTCAAGGCCAGACGGGGTGAGAATCGAGGTCTGGTACACCCCGGTCGGGGGAAAACCAGGCGACGGAGTGCGAATCGGGGTCTGGGACACCCCAGCCGCGGAGCAGCGCCCGCCAAAACACAATGAAGGCGACCAATAATCACTTATCAGTCGCCCTCTTGCTGATTGTCGGATTCGGAGCGAAGCGACGCAGGGGTGCTCGAGGGGAAACGCCCCCTCGTATGCAGAGCGAAGGGAACGATCCAGGATTAGATCGTGCCCTGCTCGAGCATCGCCTGGGCGACCTTCATGAAGCCGGCGATGTTCGCGCCCTTCACGTAGTCCACACTGCCGTCGGGCTGGGTGCCGAACTTGACGCACTGCTCGTGGATGGACTTCATGATGAAGTGCAGTTTCTCGTCGACCTCGGCGCCGCTCCAGCTGATGTGCTCGGCATTCTGGGTCATCTCCAGACCGGAAGTGGCCACGCCGCCGGCATTGACCGCCTTGCCCGGTGCGAAGTAGATGCCGTTGTGCTGGAAGAAGTGGATGGCGCCCGGCTGGCAGCCCATGTTGGACACCTCGCAGCAGCACCAGCAACCGTTCGCCTTGAGCTCCTTGGCATCCTCTTCGGAGAGCTCGTTCTGGAAGGCGCAGGGCAGGGCGATATCGCACTTCACGCTCCAGGCCTTCTTGCCGGGGGTGAAGAAAGCCTTGTCCGGGAAGCGGGTGGCCATATCCTCGACACGGTCGCGGTTGGACGCGCGCATCACCAGCATATACTGGATCATCTCCGGGGTGATGCCCTCGGGAATCTCGCAGACGCCGTCCGGACCGGAGATCGCGACCACCTTGGCACCCAGTTCGAGGGCCTTGATGGCGGCGCCCCAGGCCACGTTGCCGAAGCCGGAGAGGGCCACCTTGCAGCCCTTGATGTCCTTGCCGGCGTGGTGCAGCAGGTTCTGCGTGAAATAGAGCGCGCCGAAGCCGGTGGCTTCCGGACGCAGGATGCTGCCGCCCCAAGTGGCGCCCTTGCCGGTCAGCACGCCGGTGTTGTACTCGCGGGCGAGTTTCTTGTACATGCCGTAGAGGTAGCCGATTTCGCGGCCGCCCACGCCCACGTCGCCGGCCGGGATGTCCTGGTCGGGACCGATGCACTGCCAGAGTTCGAGCATGAAGGCCTGGCAGAAACGCATGATCTCCTCATCGGTCTTGCCCTTGGGATCGAAGTCGCTGCCGCCCTTGGCGCCGCCCATCGGCAGGGTGGTCAGGGCGTTCTTGAAGGTCTGCTCGAAGCCCAGGAATTTGAGCATCGACGGGGTCACGGCGCGGTGGAAGCGCAGGCCGCCCTTGTAGGGACCGATGGCGCTGTTGAACTGGACGCGGTAGCCGGTGTTGGTCTGGACCTCGCCCCGGTCGTCCACCCAGGTCACGCGGAACGTGAAGATGCGGTCCGGCTCGACCATACGCTCGACGATCTTCGCCTTCTCGAATTCAGGATGCTGGTTATATACTTCCTCGACGGACTCGAGGACCTCCTGTACCGCCTGGAGATACTCATTCTCCCCGGGATACTTGGCCTGGAGACGGGCCATGATGTCTTTTGTCTTCATATTGCGAATGTTTATTCTACTTCCCAGGTGGAGCCGCTGCGGAGCAGGTCGTCCACACAATGAATCTTGGACTTGGCCATCACATCCTTGACCTGGTCGCGCACGCCGTCGTCGTAGGTGATATCGCGTACGTCGCGGATCACGCCGAGGGCCACCGGATAGTTCGGGCCCTTCATGTCGGCCAGGGCCATGTGGATGCCGATGTTGTCGGTGTGGGCGTCATGGACGAGAATGTCCTCCTCCGTGAAGCCGCCCTCGCCGATGTGTACGGCGCGGATCTTCTTGCCGTCGTAGATCAGGCCGCGGTCGCGGTTCTTGCCGAAGATCATCTTCTCGCCGTGGCGCAGGACGATCGTGTGGTCGGCCTTGACGGCGGGGTCGGACAGTTCCTTGTGGGCCCCGTCATTGAAAATCACGCAGTTGGTCAGCATTTCCATCACCGAGCAGCCATCGTGCAGGGCGGCCGCCGTCATGATCTCTTCGTTGAGCTTGAGTTCCACGTCCAGGCTGCGGGCGAAGAAGGTGCCCTTGGCACCCAGCACGAGCGAACCCGGGTTGAAAGGGTGCTCGACGGTACCGTAGGGCGAGGTCTTGGTGATTGCGCCGAACTTGGAGGTCGGGGAATACTGGCCCTTGGTCAGGCCGTAGATCCGGTTGTTGAAGAGGATGATGTTGATGTCGATGTTGCGCCGGATGGCGTGGATGAAATGGTTGCCGCCGATGGCAAGGGCATCGCCGTCGCCGCAGGCCTGCCAGACCGTCAGCCAGGGATTCGCCACCTTGATGCCGGTGGAGACCGCCGTGGCGCGGCCGTGGATGCTGTGGAACCCGTAGGTGTCCATATAGTACGGAAGACGCGAGGAGCATCCGATGCCGGATACCACCACGTAGCGTTCTTTGTCATATCCGAGCGCCTGGCTCACTTTCGGGAGGGCCCGCTGCAGGGCGGCGAGCACGGCGTGGTCACCGCAGCCGGGACACCAGCGTACTTCCTGGTCGCTCTTGAAATCTTTGAATGTCAGTGTTGCCATAGTCTCTACATCTCTTGCCGGATGGCCGCGACGAGCTCGTTCACGAGGAAAGGCTGTCCCTGGACCTTGCCGAATTTCAGAATGTTCCTGCCGGGGAATTTCGCCCGCAGGTAATCCGCGAACTGCCCGCTGTTGAGCTCGCAGACGAGAACCTTCCCGAAGCGGGAGAAGAGCTCCTCGGTGTTGGCGGGCAGCGGGTTGATGTAGTCGAAATGGGCGTAGGATACGCCCTCGCCGATCTCGTGGACGGCGCTGAGGATGTGGCCGTAGGTACCGCCCCAGCCGACCACCAGCAGTTTGCCGCTCTCCGGTCCGTGGAGGATTTCCAGTTCCGGCAGGTCCCGGGCGATGCGCGCGACTTTCTCCGCGCGCTCGGCAACCATCAGGGCGTGGTTGGCAGGGTCGGTCGAGAGCACGCCGGCGTGGGTCTTTTCCAAACCGCCCACGCGGTGCTCGAAGCCCCGCTGGCCGGGCAGGGCCCAGCGCCGCACGAGGGTCTCGGGATCGCGCTCGAAGGGATGGAAACGCTCTCCCTCGGGCAGGATGCCCTGCACGAAAGGCGGCTTGATCTCGGGATAGTCCTTCATCGAAGGAATATGCCAGGGCTCGGATCCGTTGCCGAGGAAGCCCTCGGACAGGAGCAGCACCGGGGTCATGTGCTCCAGGGCGATCTTGGCGGCCTGGAAGGCGGCGTCGAAGCAGTGGGCCGGCGAGTGGGCGGCGATCACCGCGAGGGGGCATTCGCCGTTGCGGCCGTACAGGGCCTGGTTCAGGTCGGACTGCTCCGTCTTGGTCGGCAGGCCCGTCGAGGGGCCGCCGCGCTGGACATCCACGACGACCAGCGGCAGTTCCGCCATCACGGCGAGGCCCAGCGCCTCGGTCTTGAGCGAGAGGCCCGGGCCGGAGGTGGTGGTCACGGCGAGGTTGCCGGCGAAAGCGGCGCCGATCGCGGTGCAGATGCCCGCGATCTCGTCCTCGGCCTGGAGGGTCTTGGCGCCCAGGCTCTTGTGCAGGGCCAGTTCCTCGAGGATGGCGGTGGCCGGCGTAATCGGGTAGGAGCCGCAGAACAGCGACAGCCCCGATTTTTCAGAGGCCGCCAGCAGCCCCCAGGCCGTGGCCTGGTTGCCGCTGATGTTGCGCCAGGTGCCCTTCTCGACATTTCCGGAAGGGGCGATCGTGTAAGTATTGGGGATTACCTGGATGTTCGCCGCATAGTTGAAGCCGTCGAAGAGGACCTTCTTGTTGGGCTCGATGACCTCGGGGTGCTTCTTCGAGAATTTCTTCTCCAGATAGGCGTAGATGTACTCCAGGGGACGGTTGTAGATGTAGCAGGCCATCCCGAGGGTGAACATGTTCTTGCATTTGAGGATGGCCTTGGCATCCATCCCGCTGTCCTTCAGGCTTTCGCGCGTGAGGGTGGTGATCGGGGAGATGATCAGGGTACGGTCCTCGACCCCAAGTTCGGTGAAGGGATTGTCGGTGGTGAAGCCCGCCTTTTTCATGCCGGCCTCGTCGAAGGCGTCCTCGTCCACGAGGATCATCGCGTGGCGCTTGCAGAAACGGGCGTTCGCCTTGAGCGCGGCGGGATTCATCGCCACCAGCAGATCGCAGAAGTCGCCGGGGGTATTGACCTTCTCGCTGCCGATGTGCACCTGGAAGCCGGACACGCCGGAGACGGTCCCGTGGGGGGCGCGGATCTCCGCTGGATAGTCCGGGAACGTGGACAGACCGTTGCCATAGATGGCGGACATATCTGCAAAAAGAGATCCGGTGAGCTGCATGCCGTCACCCGAATCTCCTGCAAATCTGATTACAACATCTTTGGCGTCAATGACTTTGTGTTGCATCGATTATGTCTGGTTGTTGAATAATTAGTGGTTAGGTTAGAAATACCTCATCCCGGCGGAGGCCGGGATGAGGGGAATCGTCCGGTCGGGACCTACTGCTGGAGCGCGGCCTGCTGGGCCTGGAGCTCGGCGGCGAGGGTCTCGAGGGTGCGGTCGGCGGGGATGTTCAGCGCCTTGCGGGCCTCAGGGGTGAGGTCGTGGCTCTGGGCGGCGTCGACGTAGAGGAGGTTGTTGGTGTCGAAGACGAAGATGTAGCCGCCCTTCTTGGCAAGGTCCTGAAGAACCGTGTTGACCTTCTCGTAGATCGGCTGCATCAACTCCTCCTGCTTCTGCTGGAGCTCCATCTGCACGGTCTGGGAGTACTCCTGGAGACGCTGCTGGATCTCGGTCAGTTCTTTCTCCTTGCTCTCGCGGGTGGCGGCGGTCCAGGTGCTGCCCTTGCTCTGATAGGCCTGGAACTTGGTGTTGAACTCAGCCTGCATATCATTGAAGGTCTCCTGGGCCTCGTTCTGCGCGGTAGTCATCGTTTCGCGGGCCTTGTCCATCTCCGGGCAGAGCTGGATAAGCTCGGTCGTGTTCACATGGGCAAATTTCGGCTGTGCAAAAGCGGAAACTGCGAGCAGTGCCGATGCGGCAATCAAAAAGATCTTTTTCATATTGGTTCGAATTTTTAAATTGTTACCTATTATTATGTCAATACCAAAAACTGTGCTAGAATTGTTGTCCGATCACGAAGTGGAACTGGCTCTTCTGTCCGGCCGGCCCGTCGAAACCCCAACCCCAGTCGACGCCCAACAGACCTACCATCGGTAAGAAGATGCGAACACCGACGCCGGCGCTGCGTTTGATCTGGAAAGGATTGAATTTTTTGATGTCGGACCAGCAGTTACCGCCTTCCGCAAAGGCCAGGGCGTAGATGGTGGAAGAAGGCTGCAGGATCACCGGATAGCGGAGCTCCACCGAGAACTTGTCGTATACGTTGCCGGCGTAGGCATATCCGTTTGAGTTGTACGCAGACGGCTCGTAGGGGGTCAGCGAGTAGTTCTCATAGCCGCGCAGCGAGATCACTTCCGTACCATAGGAATAGTAGCCCGACATGCCGTCGCCGCCCACCAGGAAGCCCTCGAACGGGGAATAGCCCCACTTGCGGTTGTAGTAGCCGAGATATCCGAACTGCGCACGCGTCATCAGCACGAGGTCGCCGATGAGCTTGGTATAGTTGGTGGCGGAGAACTTCCACTTGTGGTACTCGATCCACTTGTAGCGGTCGCGGCCGCTCCAGTTGTCGTAGTTGATATCCTTGTAGCTGGACACGGGGACTTTGTTGCCGTCGCTGTCGTAGTCGTACTTGCGGAGCAGGGAGAACGGCGGGGTGAGCTGGAGCGACAGGGAGAACTCCGAACCCTGACGCGGGTAGATCTGCTGGTCGGTGGAGTTGCGCACCAGGCTGGCGGTATAGTTGATATTGTGTGCCATACCGTCGTCGAAGATGAAATACCCGGAGTACCAGTTGGTCAACTTATAGGTCTGCCAGTTGAAGCCGTTGTAGAGGATGAAGTAGTTGTCCGGCCATTTGAGGCGCGCGCCCAGGGAGGCGGCAAAGCCGAAGACCTCCATCTCGCGGTCGTGGCTGAGGATGTTGAGGGCGAGGTAGGAGTTGGTCTGGCGGGTGTAGTAGGCGCTGAGGTTGAGCGAGGTCGGCTTCTTGCCGAAGAGCCAGGGCTCCGTGAAGCTCGCGGTCAGGGCGGTATAGTAGGTACCGTTGGTCTGGAAACGGAACGCGAGATTCTGCGCATCGCCCAGCGGGACGGGGCGCCAGGCCCCGCGCTCGAACATCCGGTGCGTGGAGAAGTTGTTGAAACTCACGCCCACGGTGGCCACGAAGGTCCTGCCGCCCCAGCCGCCGGACACTTCCAGCTGCGAGGAGGGCTTCTCCGTGACGTTGTACACCAGATCGACCGTGTTGTCGAGCTGGTTGGGGATGATCGAGTAGCCGCCCTCCTTCATGATGGCTTCCGGGTCGAACTGGCCCAGGGAGGCGATTTCGCGGATGGACCGCTCGAAGTCGCTCTGGCTGAACAGGTAGCCCGGACGGGTGAAGACCTGGCGGCGGACCACCTTCTCGTTGGTGAGGTCGTTGCCGTTGATGATGATGTTGTTGAGGGTGGCCTGCTTGCCTTCCGAGATGCGGAGCTCCACGTCCACGGAATCGTTCTGGATGTTGGTCTCGACCGGGGTGACGTTGAAGAAGAGGAAGCCGTTGTCGCGGTAGAGCTTGGTGACGTCCATCTCGCTCTGTTTGCCGCCGCCGTAGAGGTGCTTCTCCATCGTGACGACATCGTAGACGTCGCCCTTGTTGATGCCGACCACGCGGTTGAGCACGTCCGTGCCATAGACCGAGTTGCCGGTCCAAGTCACGTCGCGGAAGTAGTATTTGTCGCCTTCTTCGAACTCGAGGTCGATCGCCAGTTTGCCCGGCTCGACGTAATAGACCGAGTCGCGCACCAGGCGGGCGTCACGGTAGCCCTCTTCGTTGAAGGCGCTCAGCGCGGCCTTCTTGTCGTTGAGGTATTCCTTCTCGTTGAACTTCTTGCTGGAGAAGAAGTTATAGATCTTGTTGGACTTGGTCTTCTTCATCGAACGGGCGAGCTTGAACTCTTTGACGTGCTCGTTTCCGATGAAGTTGATATCCCTGATGCGGACCTTCTGGCCCTTGTCCACGGCGAAGTTGACGCGGATGGCGTTCTTGATGACGGAGTCGCGCTGGACCTCGGCCTTGACATCGCAGAGCAGGAAACCCTTCTCGGCGTAGTAGCGCTTGATGATGTCCGTGGAGGTCTTCTCGACATATTCGGAGAACTCGCCGCCGCGGCGGAGGTTGAGCCGCTCGTCGAGGTCCTTCTTCTCGCCGGACTTGACGCCGGTGTAGGTCCAGCGGGACATACGCGGCCGCTCCTGGATGCGGATGCGGAACCAGGCGGAGTCGCGGGTGGCGTTGAGGCTGTCGATCTCGACGGCTACATCTTCGAAGAAGCGCTGCAGCCACAGGCGGCGCACCACGTTGGAGAGATCCTCACCGGGAACGGTGACTTCCATCCCCTGGCGCAAGCCTGTCTGGGAGATGATCTGCTGGTCCGAAAAATACGTGTTCCCCTCAACCTTGATGCCCGCGATAGAATATTTCTGGGGATGGTTGTAATCCACTTCGACCCCGACGTCCTGCGCCCGGACAAGTGCGGGTGCAAGCAGCAGGGTCAAAAGGGTCAAAATCCGTCCGATTCTCATTTTCATTCGATAAATGTGCAAATATACCCAATTATTTGATTTTTCCGAAGCGCCTGTCCCGGGAAGCATATTCCTCGAGGGCCGCGCGGAAAGCCTCCCGCCGGAAATCCGGCCAGAGCACATCGGTAAAAACAAACTCGGTGTATGCCATCTGCCAAAGCAGGTAATTGCTGATTCTCTTTTCTCCCGAGGTTCGGATCAGCAAGTCCGGATCCGGGATGCCCGCGGTCACGAGATGGCGGCTCAGGTCCGCGCTCTGTACGACGTGCCCGGGATCATTCATCAAATCGTGTGCCATTTTCTCCGCCGCCTGCAGGATATCCCACTGCCCGCTGTAGCTCAGGAACAGAATCATCGTCAGACCCTTGTTTGCGGCCGTCACGGCCATCATCCGGTCGATGCCGGCGTTGAGTTCGTCGGAGAGCCGCGCGCGGTTGCCCAGCACGACGAAGCGGATGTCGTGTTCGAGGAAAAGATGCAGCTCATTGACCATCGTGCGGCCCATCATGTCCATCAAGGTATTGACCTCGGCCGCGGGCCGGTTCCAGTTCTCCTCGGAGAAGGCGAAGAAGGAGATGTAGGGAATCTTCCACTCCACGGCGGCTTCCATCACGGCGCGGACGCTCTCGACCCCTTCGAGGTGGCCGTAGATCCGTTCTTTGCCCCGTTTCTGGGCCCAGCGGCCGTTGCCGTCCATAATCAGGGAAACGTGAGTGGGTATTTTGGTGGGAGCATCCATAGGAATGATCAATCTTGGGCGTGGGCGTTGCGGACATCCTCGCCCCAGAGCAGGCGGGAGCGAAGCGCCTTGATGAAATTGGACTCGCCGAGCTTGAGCCGCCGCAGGCGCAGCGGAGAGGCGCCGACCTCGATTCGGGCGCCGGCGGGGAGGGTGTAGGTGCGGTTGTCCAGGGTGAAGACGGCCCGCTCGTCGCGCGAACGGACGGAAATCGTCAGGCGGGAGGTCTCGGGGACGATCAGCGGTCGGACGTTGAGGTTGTGCGGGGCGATCGGAGCCACGATGAAGACCTTGGTCTCCGGCAGGCAGATCGGGCCGCCGACGCTGAGCGAGTAGGCGGTGGAGCCGGAACTCGTGGCCACCAGCAGGCCGTCGGCCCAGTAGGTCGGCAGGGCGGCGCCGTCCACCTCCACGTCCACGCCGAGCATCGAAGCGCCCAGGCGGGTGACGCTCATCTCGTTGAGCGCGCAGGGGAAGAGGGCGGGCAGGTCCGCGCAGTGCACCTGCAGCATCTCCCGTTCCTCGATGATGTAGTCGCCGCGGTCCAGGGCCTGGACGACCGTTTCCGGATCGCATTCGGACAGGAAGCCGAGGCGGCCGAAATTGACCCCGAGCACCGGCAGGGAGGCGGGTACCGCCAGGCTGGCGGCCGACAGGAAGGTGCCGTCGCCGCCGAGGCTCATCACCACGTCCGTGCCGGGCAGCAGATCCTCGGAGGCAGAGACCGGATAGAGCTCGTAGCCGCCCGCACGGAAGCGCTCCAGAAGCGCCTGCACGCGGGGATCTTTCCGGAGACGATCCTTTTCGATATAGTAGGCCAATTTCATTTCGAGCCTCAAATTTAGCACTTAATTTACAATTATTATATAGAAATGCTTACTTTTGTGTGTTTTTAAGATTGGAACCCCATGACGAGATTAAGCGTTAATATCAATAAAATCGCCCTCCTGCGCAACGCCCGCGGAGGCGATATGCCCGATGTCCTGAAAGCCGCCTTGGACTGCGAGCGCTTCGGCGCCCAGGGCATCACCGTCCACCCCCGTCCGGACGAGCGCCACATCCGCTACAGCGACGTGCGCACCCTCCGTCCCCAGGTCACCACGGAGTTCAACATCGAGGGCAATCCGACCGGCAGTTTCACCGCCCTGGTGTGCGAGGTCGTGCCCGACCAGGTGACCCTGGTGCCCGATGCCCCGGACGCCCTGACCTCCAACGCCGGCTGGGACACCGTCCGCAACCACGCCTTCCTGAAGCGCACCTGCGCCGCCTTCAAAGAGCGCGGCATCCGCACGTCCATCTTCATCGATCCCGACCCCAGGATGGCCGAAGGGGCCTTCAAATGCGGGGCGGACCGCGTCGAACTCTACACCGCGGCCTATGCCGCCGGTTATGCCGCGGACCGCGAGGCGGCCATCGCGCCCTACCTCGCTACGGCAGAAGCCGTGCGCGAACTGGGCCTGGGCCTCAACGCCGGACACGATCTTTCGCTCGAAAACCTCGCCTATTTCATCCGCACCATCCCCTGGACTGACGAAGTCAGCATCGGCCACGCCCTCATCTGCGACGCCCTCTACCTCGGACTTGAAACAACTATCGCGCAATATTTATCGCAGATTCAGAATTTTTAACTACTTTTGTAGTTCCTTTCACGAATGATAAGTAACAACTGATAATATGAAGAAATTACCGCTCATCCTCAGCATCCTCGCCCTCGCCGGCGTGATCGCCCTGGCCGTCATCTCCCTTACGAAGGGAAGCTCCAAGAAAGCCGAGCCCGCCGCCTCCGAAGCCAACGCCAACAAGGGCGCCATCGTTTATTTCAACATGGACCGCGTCGTGGCCGAATATGATATGGCCAACGACCTCCGCAGCGTCGTCGAGACCAAGGTCAACAGCATCAGCCAGGAGGTCACCCGCCGCCAGAACAAGCTCCAGAAGGACGCCAGCTCTTTCCAGGACAAGGTCAACAAGGGCCTCCTCACCCAGTCCACCGCCCAGGCTCAGTATCAGAAGCTCCAGGAGCAGGACGCCAGTTTCCAGAACTACGCCGCCGAGAAGCAGCAGGAGATCGCCGAGGAGCAGCAGGTGATGCTCAACCAGATCTTCGACGCCATCAAGACCTTCGTCGATGAGTACAACGAGACGATGGGCTATGCGATGATCCTGGTCACCCAGGGTGACATCCTCCCCGCCCCCGTCGTCACCGGCGAGGCCAGCCTGGACATCACCGACGCCTTGATCGAGGGCCTCAACGCCGCCTACGTCAAGGAGAAAGGCAAAACGGAATAAGGATTGAAGATCGCCCTGCTGTCCTGCTTCTACCCTTTCCGCGGAGGGATCGCCCAGTTCAACGCCAACCTTTTTGAAGAGCTGGGCAAAGCGCACGATGTCCGTGCATTCAATTTCAGCAGGCAGTATCCCGATTTCCTCTTTCCGGGCAAGACCCAATACGTCACCCCCGAAGATGAAGCCGTACCCGTGGAGGCACAAGCCCTCCTGGATACGGCTGATCCTTTTTCCTGGGGCCGGACGGCCCGGGAGATCCGCCGCTGGGGGGCCGACCTGCTGGTGGTCCGCTACTGGATGTCCTGGTTCGCCCCGTCCCTGGGCTGGGTGGCCCGCCACGTCGGGCCGAAGTGCCGGGTGGTCGGCATCCTGGACAATGTCATCCCCCACGAGCGGCACTGGTTCGACACCCCGCTGACCAAGTGGTTCCTGCGGGGGCTGGACGGCGCCGTGACCCTCTGCGAGGAGGTGCAGGGAGATCTGCTCAAACTGCGCGGCGACATCCCCCACACCGTCCTGCCGCACCCCATCTACACCCATTTCGGGGAGAAACTCCCCCGGGAGCAGGCCGAGCGTATCCTCGGCATTCCCAGTGGCCGCCGGACCCTGCTTTTCTTCGGACTCATCCGGGAATACAAGGGTCTGGACATCCTCCTGCAGGCTTTCGACCTGCTGGACGGGCGCTACCAGCTGATCATCGCCGGAGAGCCCTATGGCTCCTTCGAGCGCTACCGCAAGCTGATCGACACCGGACGGGACCCCGCCTCGGTGTATGTTTTTCCGGACTACATCCGCGACTCCGAGGTCAAGCATTATTTCTCGGCCGCGGACCTGACGGTCCTCCCTTATCGCAGTGCTACCCAGAGCGGCATCAGTTCCGTATCCTGCCATTTCGACGTGCCGATGGTCGTCACCGACGTCGGCGGCCTGCGGGAGACAATCGGCGGCCGCGGCACGGGAATTGTCTGCGAGAACGCTGCGCCGGCGTGCATCGCCGCCGCGATTGAACGCTTTTTCGACGAACCCCTCCTGCGGGAGCGACTCGGCGAGGGCATACGCGCTGAAAAGGAACGGCTCTCCTGGAGCCGCTTCAGCGAAGACCTGACCGCATTCGCCGCCCGATTAACATAGCACGACCATGAAGAAAATCTGCTTCCTGCTCATACTCTTCTGCCTGCTGCCGTCCTGCGCGACAGCCCAGTGGTATCTGTTCCCCGGCAAAAAGAATCCCGCCGGGGCGACGGTTCCCGACACCGTCAGCCGCAACAAGCCGGACAGCACGGCCGTCCTGCAGAACGCTGCGGACAGCCTCGCCGCGGCGGCCGACAGCCTGGGCGTCCCCGCGATGATTCCCGCCTGGGAAGATGTGTTCGTCTCCGAGCTCCCGGACGTCGTCCACATCGCCCTGGTGCTCCCCCTGCAGGCGTCCGACAAGCCCAGCGACAACTTCCTGGACTTCTACAGCGGCGCCCTGCTGGCCCTGCGCGACCTCGGGCAGAACGGCCTGCGGGCCAACCTGCAGGTTTTCGACTCCGCAGACAGCAAGGCCTCCCTCGAGCCGGCTTTCGGGGCCGGGCAGGACCTGCTGATCGGACCTGTCGCACTCGCCGACATCCGCGGTGCCCTGACCCTGCTCGATCCGCGCAAGGTGCTCGTCTCCCCGCTCGATCCGGCCGCGGCTCCGCTCTCCGAGACCGGCCCCGTGGTGCAGTCTCCCTCCCCCTGGACCGCCCAGTTGGACGAGCTGGTGCGCTGGGTGGGCCAGGACAAACTGGTCAATGAGGAAATCTATGTCGTGCGCGATACCGCGGCCGCCGGCCAGGGTGAGCAGACCGACTACCTGATGCGGCGCCTGCTCGAGAGCGGCATCCGCTACCACAGCGTCCTGTCCGTCAAGGAGATCCCCTTCGCCAGGAACCGTCAGTTCCGCGTGATGATCGCCTCGGATCGCGACAGTTTCTTCGCCAGTGCCGTCCGCAGCCTGAGCATCGAGGGCGCGCTCAACGACGATATCATCCTCTACGGCACCTCCCGCATCCGGGCCAACGGCACGGGACCCGCAGACCTGCACAATACCAACGCGCACCTCGTCACGCCTTATTTCATCGACTATGAGGACCCGGCCGTCGCGGACTTCATCCTCGCCTACCGCGCCCTCTTCCAGAACGAGCCCGGCTCCTTCTCCTTCCAGGGTTATGATACGATGCGCTATTTCGTGACGATGTGCACGAAGTACGGACGCCAGTGGTACAAGCGCCTGCCGGAATACAGCCAGAAGGGCCTGCAGTCGGACTTCCGCTTCTCCACGGGCAGCCCGCGGGTCAACCAGGCCGTCCGCCGGGTCATCTACAACAAGGACCTGACCACCGTCCAGGCCCGATAAAACAGCAATTTGAAGTAAGGATTATTTCCCGGACAGGAGAACGCGCGCGTTCTGTACGGCTTCGGGCGTAATGGTCTCGCCGCTGAGCAGGCGGGCGATCTCCATCGTGCGTTCCTCCCCCGTAACCGGGTGTATGCCGGAACGGGTCCGTCCGTCGGGACCGGTCTGTTTGGAGACCACGAAGTGGGCTTCTCCCTTGGCCGCCACCTGGGGCAGGTGTGTAATCGAGAACACCTGCATATCGCGGCCCATCGCACAGATCAGGCGGCCCATCTTGTCCGCGACACTCCCGCTGACCCCGGCATCGATCTCGTCGAAGATCTGGGTCGGCATCCCGACATAACGGGCCATCATCTCCTTGAGGCAGAGCATGATACGGGAGAGTTCGCCGCCGGAGGCGCATTTGGAGACCTCTGCGGGCGTCCCGCCGGTGGCGGAGAAAAGGAAGGCGACCCGGTCGGCGCCGGTCTCGCCCTCGGGAGCGGCCACCAGGCTCACCGAGAACACGGCGCGGTCGAGCTCCAGGTAGCGCAGGGACCCGGTGATGGACTCCGCAAAGCGGGGAGCGGCAGCGAGGCGCGCCACGCGGAGCGCGCTGCGGGCGGAGGCGTAGCGGGCGGCGCAGCCCTGCTCCTCGGCTTCGAGCCGGGCGATGCGGTCCTCGACGGCCGTGGCGTCGAAAAGCATTTCGTTATAACGTTCCCGCACCGCGATCAATTCCTCGATGGTCCGGCAGTTGTGTTTCTTGAGCAGGGTCTGGAGGCGAGAGAGCCGGTCAGCAACCTGCTCGAGACGCGCCGGGGAGACATCGATGCGCCGGAAGAGATCCTCCAGCTCGCCCTCGATGTCGTCCAGTTCGATCCGGACGGACTCAAGACGCTCCCCCAGCGAAGAAGCGGCGCCCAGGTAGCGGGAAATGTGCTCCAGCTGGCGGGCGGCATCCTTGAGCGAAGCGCTCAGCCCCGGTCCGTCCCCCGCAGGGGCGAACGGGTCGAGGGCCCGCGCCAGGCTTTCCCGGATCTGTCCCGCATTCGAGAGGCTGCGCTCTTCTTCTTCCAGGGCTTCGATCTCCCCGCTCACCAGGGCGGCCTCCTCCAGCTGGCGCCACTGGGCCTCGTTGTAGTCCCGGTCGGCGAGCAGGCGGTCCCGCTCCTCGCGAGCCCTGGACAACTGCGTGCGGCAGCCCTGCAGGGCGCGCCAGACCGTGCGGCATTCCCCCAGGAGGGCGCTGTTGCCGGCAAAATGGTCCAGTACGGAGAGCTGGAAGCGCGGGTCGGTCAGCAGCAGGCTCTTGTGCTGGGAGTGGATGTCCACCAGACGGCCCGCCACCTCCTGCAGCAGGGACAGCGGCACGGGGCAGTCGTTGACGAAACTGCGCGAGCGCCCGGAGCGGGACACCACCCGCCGGATCAGCAGGCGGCCCCCATCCTCTTCGACATCCGCCTCGCGCAGCAAGGCGTCGATCTCCTCTCCGGAACCGTCGAACAGCGCCTCGACCACGCAGGAATCCGCCCCCTCGGAGATCAGGGAAGCATCGCTGCGGCCCCCGGCCAGCAGGGACAGGGCGCCCAGCAAGATGGACTTGCCGGCGCCCGTCTGGCCCGTGATAATGACCAGACCCTCCGGAAACGTGATATCCAGAGCGTCGATCAATATGTAGTGCTCGATATGGAGGCTACGCAGCACCGTCTTCCTGGGCTACCCGGTAATAGAGTTCTCCGTCCTCGAATTCAGAGATGGCCACGAGATCCGGCTTGGGCTGGCGCTCGTAGTATTTGGAGATTTCAATCTGCTCCTTGTTTTCGAAGATCTCATCCATCGTGTCCCGCTCGCCGCGGAAATCCTCGAGCTTCTTGGCAAGCTCCTTCTTCTCGGCCAGCGCGATCTGGTTGGCGCGCTTGGACAGGATGACGACAGTTTCGTAGATGTTGCCCGTCGGGGCGGCGAGATCCTTGATGTCCCGCGTAATGGTATTGGTCGGTATTTTCTTTTCCATACTAGGAGTACGAGAGAATCCCGGGAAAAAGTTTCAATTATTTTCTTTCACCTTGTTGTAAAGGGCGTCCAGCTCCTTGCGATAGGAGGACTCGGGGAATTCGCCCACGAAGTTGAGATAATCGTCCTGGAAGACGAGGTAGCGCTCCTTCTGCTTATCCTTCACGCTCAACAAAGCATAGCGATAGGAGGACATCGCCGTGTAGTAGAGGATATCCTCGCGGAAGACGTTGTCCGCATTGTTCTTGAGGACGTTGCGGAGCGCCACGCGGGAGGCCATGTAGTCCTCCATCTTGTAGTACAGGCGGGCATTCTCGAAGGCCTTGCGGTCCAGGCGCTCGCTCAGTTCCTCCATCCAGTGGCGGCAGATGTCGGCGTTGATCCCCGTGGGGTGGTTGGCCAGATATTCACCCATCGCGGTGATGGCCGTATAGGTGGGCGTCTGGTCCAGCTCATAGCGGAGCGTGGCCCGGTAGAGGCAGTCCACCCGGAAGAACTCGGCGTTATTCGCGAAGGCGCCCTGCGGGAAATAGTCCAGATACTGCTTGAAGTTGGTCTCCGCCGTATAGAAATCCTTGTTGGAGTAGTTGCTCAGACCGAGATAGTACAGCACGGTATCGTGGCGCTCCATGCCGTTGGTCAGCAGGGAGAGGGACTCGAAGATCTGGGCGGCGCGGGTGTACTTGCCGTTGTTGAAATACTCGAAAGCGGCATCGTACTTGACGTCCACGTCGTTGCTCTCGAGTATGCGGTCATACTGGGACTTGCAGGCGGACACGCCGGCAATCACGAGCAGGACCAGGAGGAAGAGGGTGGATTTTTTCATCGTTTCAAATATTTTTCGGCATCCAGCGCGGCCCGGCATCCCGACGCGGCGGCGTTGACTGCCTGGCGGTAGTGCGGATCCTGTACGTCCCCGGCCGCGAAAACGCCCTCCACAGAGGTGCGGCTGCCGGCACCGTCGGTGAGGATATATCCGGCCTCGTCGGTCGCCACCCAGGGAGCGAAAAGCTCGGAAGCGGGATGGTGCCCGATCGCGAGGAAGAAGCCGTCCACTGCTATATCAAAAACCTCGCCATTCTTGCGCAGCAGGCGGGCGCCCGTCACGCCGGAGGCATCCCCGAGAACTTCCTGGGTGTTGCAATTCCACAGGATCTCGATGTTGGGGGTATTGCGCACGCGCTCCTGCATGGCCTCGGAGGCCCGCAGCACGTCGCGGCGCACGATCATATAGACCTTGCGGCACAGGCCGGCGAGATAAGTCGCCTCCTCGCAGGCGGTATCGCCGCCGCCCACCACCGCCACGTCCTTGCGGCGGTAGAAGAAGCCGTCGCAGGTCGCGCAGGCCGACACGCCCAGGCCCTTGAACTTCTCCTCCGAGGGAAGTCCGAGATAGCGGGCCGTGGCGCCGGTGGCGATGATGACGGCATCGGCTTCGAGCTCCACGCTTCCGTCCACCGTCAGGCGGAACGGGCGGACGCCCAGGTCGGCCGCCGTGACGACGCCGCGGCGGACGTCGGCCCCCAGCCGGACGGCCTGCTCGCGCATGTCGTTCATCAGCTGATTGGCATCCACGCCCCCCGGGAAACCGGGATAATTCTCGACCACGGTCGTGGTGGTGAGCTGTCCGCCGGGGGTCAGGCCCTCGTACAGAACGGGGGAAAGCCCGGCCCGGCAGGCATATATCGCAGCGGTGTAGCCCGCAGGGCCGCCACCGATGATCAGGCATCTGATGTGTTCCATATTCATTTCAAAACGCAAAGATACATATTTTTTACGCTTTCTTCTCCACGCCCCGCCGGCGGGTCGGGTGGCAGAGCAGCTGCACCTCGAAACCGTCGATCTTGTAGCCGCGGAAGCGACGTCCCTTGAAATGCGCCTCCATCCAGTTGAGGAGTTCCTCGTCGTCGAGGTCCTGCCAGATCTGGTTGCTGGTGTCGTAGAGATGGAGGTGCCGGCCGACGCGGACGTCGAACACCATCTTGCCGCCCCGTCCGGAGCGGCGGTCATAGATCTGCAGGTCCGAGAGCATCGCGAGGATGTTGTAAACGGAAGCCGGGGACACAGGCGTGGCGCCCTGGGCGGAGATGAACGCGGCCACTTCGTCCGCGCTGGCGTGGCCCAGCACCCGCATGGCCTCGTGAACGGCCAGGCGCTGGGGCGTGGCCCTGAGTCCTTTGTCCCGGAGCATCCGCTTGAACTGCAGGATGTCGGGTATGCCGCGGTCCCGGGTTTTCTTCATCGGCTAGAGTTTTTTGCGCCAGCGGGCCAGCGGAATGCCGAGCTGCCCGCGGTACTTGGCGATGGTACGGCGTGCGACCTTGTAGCCGCGCGCGCCCATCTGCTCGACCAGCTGCTCGTCGGTGAGCGGTTTGCGCTTGTCTTCAGCGTCCACGCACTCCTGCAGGGCCTTCTTGAGCTCGCGGGTGGACACCTCCTCCCCTTCCTTGTTCTCCATTCCCTCGGAGAAGAAGTACTTGAGCGGGAAGATGCCGAAATAGGTCTCGATGTACTTGCTGTTGACCACGCGGGAAATCGTGGAGATGTCGAAACCGGTCCGCTCGGCGATATCCTTGAGGACCATCGGCTTGAGGTCGGCTTCGTCGCCCGAGAGGAAATACTCCTGTTGGTAGTCGAGGATGGCGGACATCGTCTTGTTGAGCGTGTTCTGCCGCTGCTTGAGCGCCTCCACGAACCACTTGGCGGAGTCCAGTTTCTGGCGCACGAAGGTAGCGGCCTCTTTCTGGGCGCGTTCCGAGGAGCCGCGGGCCTCGATCAGCAGGTCCGCGTATTTCTTGTTGACCCGCAGTTCGGGCACGGAGAAGCGGGGCATCGAGAACGAGAGCTTGCCGTCCCGCTCCTCCAGCACGAAGTCCGGGACGATCTGCTGCGCCTGGTCGGTGTAGGTGTAGTCCACCTCGCCGCCCGGAGCGGGATTGAGCTTGACGATGCGTCCCATCGCCCGTTTGAGCTCTTCCTCCGACAAGCCCAGGCGGGACATGATCTTCTGGAAATGCTTGTTGGAGAACTCCTGGAAATAGTCCTGGAGGATGCGCTCGGCGTTGATTACGTCGCGGGACTGCTTCATCGTGCGCAACTGCAGCAGCAGGCATTCGCGCAGGTCGCGCGCCCCCACGCCGGAGGGCTCGAAATCCTGGATCACCCGGAGCATCTCCAGCACCTGGTCGGCGTCGGTCTGGATGCCGGCCCGGAAGGCCATGTCATCCACCAGCGACTCGATGTCGCGGCGCAGATAGCCGTCGGCGTCGAGCGAACCGATCACGAAGGCGGCGATGTTGTACTGCTCGGGGGTGAGGTTGCGGTAGCCCAGCTGATCCATCAGGCTCTGGGTGAAACTCTGCCGCACGGAGAAGGTATTGTATTCCGGCCGGGGATCCTTGCCCCAGTTGTTGACGCGGGTCTTGTAGGCGGGGATATCCCCCTCGTCCGTGATCTCGTCCAGCGAGATGTCCTTGGCCTCTTCGGGTTTGTCCGGATCGGGCGAGTCATCCAGCACCGGATTCTCCTCCAGCTCCGTACGGATCCGCTGCTCAAGCTCCTGGATCGGGAGTTCGATCAGCTTGATCGTCTGGATCTGCAGCGGGGAGAGCTTCTGCTGCTGTTTGAGTTCGAGGCCTTGCTTGATCATCTACTGGACGGGGATTTCTTCGGGGCGGAGGTCCGCCCAGCCGATGGAAGGATATTTGAAGCGCTCCCGGACGATGAACGCATCCGGGAAGTCGCCCTTGATCTGACGGAGGAGGGCTTCCGCATCCAGGCGGGTGCGGAAATTGCCGACGGTCACCTTGAAATTGGGCGAGGCGTACGAACGGTAGGCCTGGATCCCGGGATACATCGCGTTGAAACGGCGGATCACCGCGGCGGACTCTTCGCGGGCGGTCCGGCTGCTGGCAAAATACAGGCGGATGCGGAATCCGTTGTAGATCTTGTCCGCGTTGGCCGCGACCTGGCGGTTGAGCGCGGCGCGGACGGCAGAACTCTGGCGGACGACCACGCCCTCGGGCAGGACGGAGAAAATATCGCGTCCCAGCAGGGTCGAATCCACCTGGACCTCCGTCCCGGTGTGTTCGATCTCGTCAGTCCCCTCCTCCAGGTTCTGGGCGGAGAGGTGCAGGCCCGGCAGGATCAGCAGGGCGAGCAGCAGGAGGATGTATCTGTTATTTTTCATCGGCTTGCGGATCGGCTTGTTTGAGCAGACTGCTCAACGGGATGTCTTTCAATTCAATATTCTTGCCAATCCCCCCGCGGAGGGCGACCCGGCCCGTGACCGTGAAAGTCACGTCGCTGTAGTCGGATTCGCGGCTCACAAGCTTGAGCAGCTGGAAGGGATTGAAGCCCTCGGCGATGTGGCCTTTGAGGGGGATGCTGTACACTTTGTCGGTATGGCCCGCGACGATGAGCTGGTCGGCGCTCAAGGCGAGGGCGTCCTGCCCCTGATAGCGGGCCATGCCCTTCAGGTCCGTGACCTCGAAAGGAAGGGCGGGATTGTGGATACCCACTTCCACCAGCGCGGACAGGTCGGAGAGTCCCTCGGGCACGATCGAGACAATGCGCACCGAGGTGACCGTGATGTCCTTCACGGATTTGCCCTTGCAGCCCGCCAGCAGCAGGCTGAGCAGGATAAAAACGAGTATGCTGAGTCTCTTCATCAGGATTCTTGCGCTAATCTATCCTACAAAGATAAGAAAAATTTCTTCAAGCGAGGTTAACTGATAGAAGCATCAGCACTTTCGGGGAACGCAACAGTGAAAGTGCGGAAATCACGACCATTTCAATCAATAATTTGCGAACTATGTAATATTTCGTATTTTTGGCCAGTTTATGATAAAAATGCGTCACGTACTTCTTAAACATATTCTGTATTGGTTTGTTGCGGTTATTGCGCTCTGGGGCTTTTTCCTGATCTTCGGGTATAGGGGAGCTAAGTCTGTTATTTCTGCTTTGACCATTCTTCCCGGAGCCACGCTGATGTATTTCTGCATGCGGAACAATAAAAATGATCTACAGTGGTCGCTCAGAAATGTGCTCCCGATTCTTGCGTGTGGTATTCTTTCACTTTGTTTATTGTTCCTTGTTCAATATATTGTTTTCTATTCCAGAAAAACCTATGATTTAATAGGTTATCCCGCCTTGATGACACATCCCTTGTTCATTCTTTCTATCGCGGTCCTGTTACCTATGGGTGATTTTGTCCTTTGGCGAAGGGGGGGGGCTCCTTGCGAGTCACCACCTGGCGCAGATGAAGAACCGATGAATTACGAAGTAAAAGTGGGCCGAGAACTTGTCTCCGTGGCGGATATCTCTTTTATCCGGTCATCAGATACATTTACGGTGGTTGTCACAAAAGACGGGGCAGAGTATCAGAATTATATTCCTATTTCAAAATGGGAACAGGAACTGTCTTCCCGGGGCTTTGTCCGGATACACCGTTCCTATCTGGTCAACAAGTTGACTATATCTAAAGTCAATCCTCGTTCAGTGACGCTTGAAAGCGGCCAGGAACTGCCGGTTTCCAGAACCTACCAAGCCTCGGTGCAATTATTGCTTGCGAAGCATTTTCAGGATTAAAGAGATCAGAAAGATCCCCATAGCATATATGAGGGGAATGGTCCAATGATAGAGAGTAGCCCCGATAATTCCTGGGCGAGGAATCGTCCCGGTTTTTTGAATCGCCACCCCAGCAGCACAAATACGACAAAGGGTATATATAAAAGCTAATGACAATGAGAGAATCCCGATATACAAGACCCATTGTGGTTTCTTCCAGGCCGCAAGGAACAAACATATCACCAAAAGTGTCAGGATAAACATAATCCAGATACCCCCGGCATAAAACAACCCTATTAATGAAAAGTCTTCGGTCATATTTGCCCCGAAGATACGAAAAAACTACAGATTCAGAAAAAAGTCCAATGCGGAATCATCTCCTTCGGAATACCGAAAATAGCATCTTTGCCATCCATTGGACACTCTCCTCGACATTAGTATTTCTTCTACTTCGGTCACCGAGCATTATAAATCAATAATAATGTTGTTTATCAAAAATCCCTATCAAGCGTCTCCGGTCAGGTCGTTTATTCGCAATCTGATGGCATATCATATATTTCAATCACCTGATCTCCGGTCTGTATGTCCAAACTTAAGGTATAAATCTTTTCACCCGATTCATCCAGAATTAAACAACAAAACGGATAATCCAAAGTATATGAGCCGCATTCTGTGCCGTTCCAATCATATTTAACTAAGACATCCGAATAATAAGCAGGATATCCTTTATAACTATTTGGAACATATTTACCACCCTTAATCCTCGCTAGAATTGGGCTCAACAGAACATCTTTATAAGACGCGTAAGAATACAATCCGATTTCTCCTTTCGGATCACGCCTTACACTCATCCCATCTGATGCTCCCGCATATTTTGGCATTTTGTTAAGAACTTCTATTCGAGGAACAAAATGGTGTCCATCGCTTTCATTACCAATGATAGCATATTGACCATCACCACAAACATATAATAGATTAGTACCGTTGCAGAACAATTTCGCACCTCTCATGTATACCATTTGTTTGACTATTGGGTTTGAGTTGAAAGGGTATGAATCTTTCGGCCAAAAATCCATAGGCTGATATGTTCTTCCTGATGCGTCAATTTTTGAAAGAATATTCGGTACACCCAAATGATCCCCAACAACATAATAATCTCCTGCTTTCGAAACAGTAAAACCAGATGAAACCTGTACTCCTCTTAGTGCGGTCGAACAGTCTGATATCTTCCACGCAGATACATTATCGATCTGTTTTAATGGTATTTTGATGATTTTTTCTATGCCAGCAGGACTGTATGACAGTATATGTAACGTGTCGTAAGCGACTTCATACAGAATCGTTTGAGACGCGTCTGTTGGACCTCTGCCCGGATTTAAGAATGCTTTTGCACGGCTGTCATCATCCCCATCTAGAGGAATCTTGAGCATCATTTGTGGGCTTTCTAATGTAGAAGCTAGCAAGATACTATCATTCGCATACACCAGTTCAAAAATATAGTTGTCTATCAGCCTGATCGAGCCCAGCGAAGACAATTGTATTTTAGGTGACGAAATAGTTTGGGAACAAGCATAGAATACAATAATAATAGAAAGAAGGGAATAGAACGACCGACGCATTTAGAGCTCCTCATCTATATTTCTTAGTCCAGCAACTGTAGCTAACACAATTTCGTCTCCGATCTTGGCGGGAAATGAACACCGGCTAGTCGCTCTTTCGCACGGGAACTCAATGGGGTCTTCGATTCTGGAGAGCGCTTCAACATTTGCATCTAGAACCTTATCCACAGTTCCAGCTTTCTCAAAGAAACAAAACATAGAAATCGCTAAAATCGCTCCAATAACAGCATAAGAACACTTTTTCATGATTTTGAATATTATTAATGGTTAATAGAACAATAGCACAGATGGATAGCAACTGTCTTACATTTCGAGACAACACCCTCAGATAGGCATTCATTCAATTATGGACAAAATAGGGCTAACAAAAAAAGAAGCGACTATTCTTTTAATTGATAAAAAACCAGGAACGGGGCATCAGCTAAAATGGCTGCTTCTTCATAAATCTCCGCTCGTTCAAAGCCATTCTTAACCAAATTTTCATAATTGGTCTTGATAACCCAGTTCCCAATAAGCTGATTACCAGCACCACCGATAATGCCGACCAACATATGGTTAATTCCGTTCTGACGAGGCTTCAAAAACTGCCCGCTTCTTCGGTTATAAACACAAGTCCCACCAACATCTTGTGCGGAGATGTTAAACACCAAATAGTCCCCACTACAATACGGAACGTTCATCATATAGTTGTACTTCCTTTCGCTGACAGCCTGGATGGATGAGCGTTCCGATGCTGGAATCGGCCGAGTTAAATCAAATGCGACATGCTCCTCTAAATGTCCATCCTGACGACTGAACAAGCAGTATCCGTCTTCCCGGAATGTCCCATAAACGAGAAACTCCCCCGCTTCAGAGAGATACTGATTAAAGCACAATGCATCTACTTCCTTTTCCCCATAAGGAAAAAAACGATGGCGGATCTGCATGTCTGCGTCTGTGACGACAACTCTGTACCGCTTGGATTTGTCAGCGACAAGATTCTCGGAAAGAGGGGCAAATGCAAATAAAAAACCGCCATCATCTAGTGCCGAAAAATCTGTTGCGAATACAGGGGATTTCATTGATTGTCGATAGGCCAGGGTCTCCAAATCATAAACACGGATCGTGAACTCGAAATCGTCAAGCACATACAGGTTTCCATTCGCAATGGAAAAACTTCGCATCATAAGGTATTCCCCCGGCCCCCGTCCTCGCTTATCAAGGACATTCAGCATCTTTCCATCTTCATTGAAAACAAGAATCCTTTGACTCTTATAGTCTCCGACATATATTCTCCCGTCCAAAATGACAACTTTGTCTATTTCTCCAAGTAACTGGCTTGCTGAAGGCTCAAGAACCAGATAGTCCACAGATGCGACAATATCTTGTGAGCCCTCTTCCATATTGAACTCGTCACAACGCACCCGGAATGCCTCGTTGACGAAATTCTTTTCTCCACCAGCACAACAACAAACGAGCACAAAGGCTGTGGAAATACTCAACAACCTCAAAAGTCTCATTTTGACCAGTTTCAAGAGCCGTGAATAGGGCACGGCAACGTTTCCGGGCAGCCATCCCCATTCCAGTAATTGCATCTAATGACAGTATGGTAGCATGTCGTTTGAATACCATTCCATTCAATTACCGGCATCCCACATACTCTGACCTCTGTCCCCAAGCGACCAAATGAGATTTCTTCCTCTGTCAGGGCTTCAAGATTCTCGTTAATAAAAGCGTCGTTATTGTACGAGCGCGAAATCAACCCTACCAACACACAAATAACCATCAAGATGGCGACAAGGGCTCTCAGTAGTTTATTCTTCATCTGCATTAAATTGTTAAATTGTTTTCATTCCATATCATTCCCTTCAAGGGCTTGTTTAAAAACTTCTAGCATATTCGTCGTTGCACTCGGGTCTCCCACAAATTTTACCTTGTTTAAACTATCCAATAGCAAACTATGCATTCTGATATCGTCGGGAATAGTCGAATTATCCTTTAAAAAACTCCGATTCAAATCCACAAAAACAGGATAAGTTACATTCTGATCCAATAGATAACGTACCAACGGAATAGATTTGAATTCCGTATTCTACATCAAAATCATTACGTAAAATGAACCAGTTTGTGAAGACAAGTCAAAAAGAGTCTGATACTCCCATAAGTGAGAAATCCGACATGTCGTACACTCTGTAGAGTCGATATAGATAACCAGCTTGGGCTTGTTTCGCAACGAATCTGGCATCGGAAATACCTCTCCGTTGTACACGCAAGAAATCTTCTCCGGCAGAACGATAGTACTGGCCATCAAGTCTTTCAATTGTGCCCGAAGACGTGCTTTCTTGCAGCCAGTGGCGACAAATACAAGAAAGCACAAAGCGATCAAAACAAACCAATTATGAGAGGCTCTTCTCATATTTACAAACATATATGTTCCACCATAATGTTGCAAATCCGAATCCCAAATACTGCGTGTTGAATCCCAAATAGTTCTGCCGAAACCCAAATAATCATCCAAAAAGCGATAGCATGCTCGTTTATTGATATGATTTTTTTGCAGATAAATGATTACGTCTATCTGCATCCAAGAATGTCCTACTCAAAAAAGAAGAGCCGGGCGCCATAAGGCGGATTATGTGGCTTATAAATGGGATTAGTTTATTTGACTACCCCTACTGTTCTTTTTGGTTTACACTACAGAAGTTTCTTCAGGTCTTCTATGTCAGGCAAGGCTTTTCGGAACTTTTCCGGCATTTCTTCCGTAGTGCGGTATGTAGCCACACCCATCGGCTTGTTATAGTCCTTGATGAGATACTCCACAATGGATTTGTCGGCGCTCTTGCATAAAACCAGACCGATGGACGGATTCTCGTGCGGCTTGCGGACAAAGTCATCCAGTACGGTCAGATAGCCGTTCAACTGGCCCAAATACGCGGTTTTGAAGGGCCCTCGTTTCAATTCCACGGCCACGAGTGCATTGAGCTCCCGGTTGAAGAAAAGCAGATCAATCTTGAAAGTGTGGCCTTTCACCTCGACGGCATACTGGTTCTTAATGAAGAGGAATTCCATGCCGAACTTGAGGATGAAGTCCAGTAGGTACTCGTCCTTGAAAGCGCGGATGGCGCGGCGAGCGCTCTGTACATCCGGGATGGTGGTGAGGAAGTTGTTGGGAAGGGTGCCGCGATGGTGGTATTCGTCTGCGGAGACAGCCTTCAGTAATGCATCCTTTGACAGGTGGGAAAGCGCCGTCCGCTGGATGTAGTAGATTCTCTCGTCCCGGTCCTTGACTTTCTCCAAAATCCGGATGTGGTGTGTAAATGGCACCGCAAAAAACTCTTGCATCGGGAAGCCATCCAAATTCGATAATTGCGGTTGGCGAATTATAATCGATTCATTTTCTGATGTTTGCAAATCGCCAATCGCGGTTGGCGATTATTCGTCAAGCGTTGCCCAAGCTTCGTAGAAGATGCGCATATTCTTCAAACTGCTCACGCCGAAACCCATCAAACCCGGAAGATCATTCTTGAGTTGAGCACTGATGATTTCCAATGCTCCTGTGCCCCAGAAACCATTTCTGGAGTTCTCGGAAATGTACCGGCCAATGCCGAAGTACAGCTTCAACTGCTCCTGGTTTACGAGCCGGATAGCGTTGTACTGGCTCTGGAGGATGGCCTTCTTGATAAGTTCGACGGCCAGGAGGTATTTGTGTTCTATTTTGTCCATATCGTAAAGATAAGAAAAATCTCTATCTTTGCGACTGCGAATGAAAAAGGTATATATCGAGACATACGGTTGCCAGATGAACGTGGCGGATACGGAGGTCGTCTTCTCCATCCTCGGAGAGGCCGGCTACGCTCGCACGGAGGACATCTCGCAGGCCGATGTGATCCTGGCCAACACCTGCTCCGTGCGCGACAACGCCGAGCAGCGCATCCGGGGCCGCATCGAGCAGTTCAACTTCCACCGCAAGACCCGGCCGGGGGTCGTGACCGGCATCCTCGGCTGCATGGCCGAGCGCCTCAAGGACAGCCTCCTGGAGTCGGGTAAGGTGGACGTGGTGGCCGGGCCGGACGCCTACCGGCACCTGCCCGCGCTGCTCGCGGCCGCCTCGCAGGGGCACCCGCAGATCGACGTGCTGCTCTCCCGCGAGGAGACCTACGGCGACATCGCCCCCGTCCGCGTGGACAAGAACGGGGTGTCGGCCTTCATCTCCATCATGCGCGGCTGCAACAACGTCTGCTCCTACTGCGTGGTCCCCTATACCCGCGGGGCCGAGCGCAGCCGGGACCCCAGGAGCATTCTGCGCGAGGCCTGCGACTGCGCCGCGCGCGGCTACAAAGAAGTGACCCTGCTGGGGCAGAACGTCGATTCCTATCACTATGAGGACGTGGATTTCGCCCGGCTGCTCGCCCTGGTGGCCGAAGCCGTGCCGGGGCTGCGCATCCGTTTCTCCACTTCCAATCCCCAGGATATCTCGGATGCCGTACTGGAGACGATGGCCTCCCACGCGAACATCTGCCGCCACATCCACCTGCCGGTCCAGTCCGGCTCCGACCGCATGCTCGAGAAGATGCGCCGCCACTACACCCGCGCGGGCTATCTGGAGCGCGTGGCGAAGATCCGCAGCCTGATGAGCGACTGCGCCATCACCACCGACGTGATCGCCGGCTTCTGCTCCGAGACCGAGGAAGACCACCGCGACACGCTCAGCCTCTTCGAAGAGGTGGGATTCGACGCCGCATTCATGTTCCAGTATTCCGAACGGCCCGGCACCCTGGCCGCCCGCAAGTATCCCGACGACGTGCCCGCCGAGACCAAGAACCGCCGCTTGGAGGAGATCATCGCCGTGCAGAACCGCCTCTCGCTGGAGAGCAACCGGCGCGACATCGGACGGACCTTCCGGGTGCTGGTGGAAGGGCCCTCGAAGCGCAATCCCGCCGAATTGTGCGGCCGCAACAGCCAGAACAAGATGTGCGTCTGGCCCGACAGCGTCCACCGGGCCGGGGACTTCGTCGAGGTCGTCGTGCTGGACTGCACGCAGGCCACGCTCCTGTGCCGGCTCGCCGGATAAATACGATTCTTTTCGTTTTTTACGATTTTGTTGGCTATTCTTGCCGCGCTATGAAAATCAAAGATCTCAGCGCGGACGAGCGCCCGCGCGAAAAAATGCTCTCCCGCGGTGCGGCCAGTCTGAGCGACGGCGAATTGCTCGCCGTGCTGATCCGCAGCGGCAACCGGAATGTGAGCGCGCTCGACCTGGCGCGACGCCTGCTCCAGCTGGCGGACGGACGCCTGAGCACCCTGTACAACTTCTCCCCCGAAAAGCTCCTCTCCCTGGGCGGCATCGGCCCGGGCAAGGCGGCCTGTGTGCTCGCGGCCTTCGAACTGGGCCGCCGCTTCCTGCAGGAGGAGGCCTCCGTGGTGAAAACCCCGCTGGTCACCGCCCGGCAGGTTTATGACCTGGTCATCCCCCACCTCAAGGGCCTCTCCCACGAGGAGTGCTGGATCCTGCTGCTCAACAACCGGCACTACCTGACGGGCAAACTGCTGGCCAGCCGGGGCGGCTCCCGCTCGACCGTCATCGATGTCGGGCAGATCGTCAAGGAGGCCCTGGACAAGGGGGCCGCCGCCCTGATCCTCGTCCACAACCACCCCGGGGGCAATCCCCAGCCCGGACCGGCGGACATCCGGCAGACGGACGCCCTGCGGGAAGGCGCCGCGGCCGTCGGGCTGACGCTGGTGGACCACGTGGTCGTGTCCGACGACGGCTTCTTCTCCTTCGCAGACGACCGGGCCTACCCGGCCGTGGGCGGGAATTAAAAGAAAAAATGTATCTTTGCAGCATGAGTTCCCACGCTGCAGAAGATCCCGCCGAGATGATGTCCCGAGCCGGCATCAAGCCCACTGCCAACCGCATCCTGATCCTCCGGACGCTGCTGCAGGAGCACCGTCCGCTGTCGATGATCGAAATCGAGGACATCCTGGAGTCGGTGGACAAGTCCATCATCTCCCGGACCCTGTCCACCTTCCGCGCGCAGCGGCTCCTGCACACGCTCGAAGACGGCGGCGGGAGCCTGCGCTACGAAGTCTGCCATTGCGGTGAGCAGACCCGGGACACGGACCGCCACGTCCACTTCCACTGCGAAGTGTGCGGCAAGACTTACTGTTTCGAAGATTGCCCCGTCCCGCAAGTCGCCTTCCCGGAGGAGTTCGACGTGCACGGCGCGAATTACATCGCCTACGGAATCTGCCCCGCGTGCCGCGCCAAGCGCTAGCGTCCGGGTTCGTCCTCCACTTTCAACGCCTCGATCATCCCCTTGGCCCGCCGGATGCGGGTCCGGACGGTGTTGAGCTCCATCCCGAGCTCTTCGGCGATCTCTTTGTACTGGAGTCCGTCGAGGAGGCGCATCCGGGCGATGGCCCGGTAGAGTTCGGGCAGGCCTTCGATGTAGCCTTCGAGTTTCTCGGCATCCTCCTCTTCGACAATCTGTTCCAGGGGCGTGGCGGTCTCGTCTCCGATCGTCTCGAGGATCGGGCCGCTCCCGGCGCCGCTCTTGTCCAGATAGACCAGCCGGCTCTGGGCGCGGTTCTCGGCATCGATGGTATCGAGCGCCGTATTGTGGGCGATGGTGCGCAGCCAGGTGGAGAACTGGCTGCGGGAAGGGTCGAAACTGCGGATCTGCCGGAAGGCTTTCTCGAAGCTCCGGGAGCAGATGTCGTCGATGTAGAAGTCGTCCAGGTACTTCATCGCACCGCGCAGGTAGGTACGGAGCGCCCCGATGTGGGTGTCCCAGAGTTCGGTGAACGCGGTGCCGTCGCCGATGATGGCCCGGCGGACCAGTTCGTCAATGGGCTTCAAGCCAGGTTCTTCCTTCATTGCATTCTACGGTCAGGGGGACAGACAGGGTGATGACGTTCTCCATCTCGCGGACCAGCAGTTCGCGCACGGGGGCGATTTCGTCCTGCGGGACCTCGAGCAGCAGTTCGTCGTGGATCTGGAGCACCATCCGGGAGCGGAAAGTGCCTTCCCGCAAGCGCCGGTCGACGGCGTTCATGGCCAGCTTGATGATATCGGCCGCCGTGCCCTGGATCGGGGCGTTGACGGCGTTGCGTTCCGCCAGCGCGCGGACCGTGGCGTTGCCGGAGTTGATGTCGGCGATGTAGCGGCGGCGCCCGAAGAGCGTCTCCACATAGCCCCGTTCCCGCGCCTGGGCGACAGTCCGGTCGATAAAGCCGCGGATGGAGGGGAAGGAGGCGAAGTAGTCGTCGATGATCTGTTTGGCTTCCGTCCGGGAGCAGCGCAGGCGTTCCGCCAGGCCGAAGGAGGAGATGCCGTACATGATGCCGAAGTTGGCCGTCTTGGCAACGCGCCGCTGGTCGGCGGTGACTTCGTGCAGATCGACGTGGAAGATACGGGCGGCGGTGGCCGCGTGCACGTCAAGTCCGTGGCGGAAGGCGTCCACGAGGTGGGCGTCGCCGCAGAGGTGGGCCATCAGCCGGAGTTCGATCTGCGAATAGTCGGCGGACATCATCACCCAGCCCGGCTCACCCGCGACGAAGGCTTTGCGGATCTCGCGTCCTTCTTCCGTGCGGATGGGGATGTTCTGGAGGTTGGGGTTGGACGAGGACAGGCGGCCGGTGGCGGTCAGGGCCTGGTTGAAGGTCGTATGGACGCGGCCGTCCACCGGGGAGATATAGCCCGCGAAAGGCTCGATGTAGGTCGAGAGGAGTTTGCGCAGGCCGCGGTAGTCCAGGATGGCGTCGATGATGGGGTTGCCGGCGGCGAGGCGGACCAGGGTCTGTTCGTCGGTGGGCCAGTTGCCCGATCGGGGTTTGCGGGCCTTGGGGTCGAGGCGGAGTTTCTCGAAGAGGACTTCACCGATCTGCTTGGGGGACAGGACGTTGAGCGTCGGTTCACCGGCCAGATTGCGGACTTCCGCTTCGCGGGCGAGCATCTTGGCGCGGAGCGCCTCCGCGTATTCGCGAAGCGAGTCCAGGTCCACCTTGACGCCCGCGAGTTCCATCCGGGCCAGGACGTGAATGAGGGGTTCCTCGATCTCGTCGTAGAGGCGCTGCATTCCTTCGGTCGCGGCGATTTCACGTGCCAGCTCGTCCGCGAGGGGGAGCAGGACGGCGGTTTCCAGGCGGTGGTCGGGTCCGGTCTCGGGGACTTCGTCGAAGAGGTTTCCTGCTTCCTGCGGGGCGGTTTCCAGTTCGACGCCGAGGTAGCTGCGGGCGAGGACGTCGAGTTTGTGGCTGCGTTCGGGGCCGAGGAGGTAGTGCATCAGTTCGAGGTCTTCGAAGCGGCCTTCGAGGTGGATGCCGCGGGCGGCGAGGCGGCGCATGACGGCTTTGAGGTCGGTGCCGATTTTGACGACTTGGGGGTCTTCGAGCAGGGCGCGGAAGTCCTCCGGGGCGCCTTCGGCTACGCCTGTGCCCGCCGAGGCGAACAGCCGCTCCCCCTGCAGGTTCACCGCCAGCTTCTGGGGATTGCTTGCAACAAGTTGGGCAGGCTCCAGACATCTTCGCGCTACCGCTTCTGCGGCGCCGGGTTCAACGTCCGGAAGGCCAGTGCCCCCGGCAACCGTGGCCACCCGTGGCCTCGTAAACGGGAGGGGCCCGGCCGAAGGCTGGGAGGGATGAGCGAAGCGAAGTTGACCGGGGGCATCTGGCCTTCCGGCGGAAGCGGCGCTATCAGAAACGGCGACTTTGTGGAGGAGCCGTTTGAGGGAGGGCATTTCGTAAAGGTCGAGCAGGGAGATGAGGGAAGGGGTCTCGGCGGTGTCGTAGACGAGGTCCTCCGCCGTCACGTCCAACGCAATGTCGGTCTTGATCGTCACCAGTTCACGGGACAGGCCGATGTGATCCTGCGCCGCGCGGAACTGCTCCTGCTGACGCGCCGTCAGCTCGCCCAGGTGCGCATAAATCCCGTCCACGCTGCCGTATTTGGCCAGCAGCTTCGCAGCGCCCACCGGCCCCACGCCCTGTACCCCCGGCACATTGTCCGAAGCATCCCCGCAGATGGCCAGGATGTCGACCACCTGCGCCGGGCTGGCGATCTTCCATTTCTCACAGACCTCCGCCACGCCCAGCAACTCGTTCTCCCCGCCGCCCTTGCCCGGCTTCAACTGCAGGATGCGGGGCTCCACGAGCTGGCCGTAATCCTTGTCGGGCGTGACCATATAGACTTCGAAGCCCTCCGCGGCGAAACGCTTGGCCGCGGAGCCGATCACGTCGTCCGCCTCGAAACCCGGCATCATCAGCACCGGAATGTCCATCGCCAGCACGATCTGCGTCAGCGGCTCCAGCGCCTCGACCACGAGCGCGGGCGTCTCCCCGCGGTTGGCCTTGTAGGCGGGATAGAGTTCATTGCGGAAGGTGCCCCCCGGCGGGTCGAAACTGACCGCGATGTGGGTGGGATGCTCCCGGTCGATGAGTTCGAGCAGGTATTTCGTGAATCCGAACAGGATGGAGGTATCCACCCCCTTGGAATTGACCATCGGCCGCCCCAGGAAGGCGTAGTACATCTTGAAGATGAGCGCGTGGCCGTCTATCAGAAAAAGTTTCATACCGCAAAGATGAAACTTTTTTCCGAAAGTTTCAATGTCGGAGGAATAATTATGCGAGCGCCTTGTGCACGGCGGCCGCCCAGGCTGCCTTTGCCTCGTTCATCCGCCGCTCGGAAGCGCGGCGGGAGAAGCGTTTCTCGGCCTTCCACAGGCCGCGCAGGTCCTCTACGGACAACCAGACCCCCACGCCCAGGCCCGCCATGTAGGCCGCGCCGAGCCCGGTCAGTTCCGTGACCTGGGGCCGGATGACTTCCGTACCCAGCACGTCGGCCTGGAACTGCATCAGCAGGTTGTTGCGGGCCGCGCCGCCGTCCACCTTGAGTTCCGAGATGAGGATGCCGGCATCCTGCTCCATCGCGGCGACGATGTCCATCGTCTGGAAGGCGATCCCCTCCAGCGCCGCCCGGGCGATGTGGGCGCCCGACACGCCGCGGGTGATGCCCACGATGGTGCCGCGGACGTCCTGGTTCCAGTAGGGTGCGCCCATCCCGGTCAGCGCCGGCACGAAATACACCCCGCCGTTGTCCGGCACGCTGGCGGCCAGCGCCTCCACGTCCCGGGAATGCTCGATCAGGCCCAGACCGTCCCGAAGCCACTGTACCACGGCGCCGGCCACGAAAATGCTCCCTTCGAGGGCATAATCCACCCGGTCGCCGATCTTCCAGGCGACGGTGGTAATCAGGCGGTTCTCGGAGAAAATCGGCTTGTGGCCGCAGTTCATCAGCAGGAAACAGCCGGTGCCGTAGGTATTCTTGACCGCCCCCTCGTCCACACACATCTGACCGAACAGGGCCGCCTGCTGGTCGCCGATGACGCCGGTGATCGGGATGCGTCTGCCGTGGACGAGGGTCTCGCCGTAAGGCTCGCTGCAACTGCGGATCTGGGGCAGCATCGAGGCCGGGATGCCGAAGAGTTCCAGCAGGTCCGGATCCCAGTAGAGGGTGTTGATATTGAAGAGCATCGTACGGGAGGCGTTGGTCACGTCGGTGGCATGGACCCTGCCGCCCGTGAGGTTCCAGATCAGCCAGGAGTCCACCGTGCCGAAACGGAGCCGGCCGGCGTCGGCCTTGCGCCGGGCGCCGGGCACATTCTCCAGGATCCAGTGGATCTTGGTCGCGCTGAAATAGGCGTCGATGATCAGGCCGGTCTTGTCCCGGATCATCTCCTCCAGGCCGCGGCCCTTGAGGCTGTCGCAATAAGCCGCGGTGCGGCGGTCCTGCCAGACGATGGCGTTGCAGATGGGCCGCCCCGTATCGGCGTCCCAGACGATGGTCGTCTCCCGCTGGTTGGCGATGCCGAGCGCCACGATCGGGCCGTCTCCGACCTCCTCCACGGCGCGGAGCATCACGTCCCGCATCGAGCTCCAGATCTCCATCGGATTCTGCTCCACCCAACCCTGCCGGGGGAAAAGCTGGGTGAATTCCTGCTGGTGCAAGGTGACCTGCCGGCCGTCCTGGTCGAAGACAATGGCTTTCGAACTGCTGGTGCCCTGGTCGAGGGCGAGAATGTATCGCTTCATATTCTTCACAAAGATATGTAAAAAATCAATCAATTTCTATCACGATTCTTCCAAGGAAGCTCAATCCCCCCTCCCGGAAACCCGGCGGCCATATTATTACAACATATGAGTACTATTATCCATCCATCGCGCGTTTTTTGAAATATGTTCAAAATGTATCAAAAAAGCACCAATCCTTTTTTATAAGGATAATAAGGCTTTGCGGGGATGAGAATCCGATGTACATTTGATTCGCCGGCCTGGGTCCGGCACCCCGAAAAAAGTAAACCATTTACCTAATAATTAATCCTTAATCAAACACAACATGCTTAAAAAACTGTTGAAAGTGGCGAGTGTCCTGATGATACTCCTCGCTTCTCTGGGAGGCTTCCCGGCTTCCGCTCAGAACCGCGCCTTCAACGGCAAGGTCGTCGATGCAGGCGGCCAGGCTGTGATTGGTGCAGCCGTGATGGTGCCCGGCACCACCAACGGCGTCACGACAGACCTAGACGGCAACTTCTCCATCCGCGTCGCGCCCGGCACGACCGTGGAAATCTCCTGCATCGGGTATGTCACCCGCCGCGTCGTCGTCTCCGACAACATGCGGGTCATCCTCGAGGATGATGCCGAAATGCTCGAAGAGACCGTGGTCATCGGCTACGGTGTCCAGAAAAAGAGCGACCTGACCGGCGCCGTGGCCTCCGTCCGCGGTGACGCCCTCAAGAACCAGTCCACCTCCGATGCCGCTCACGCCCTCCAGGGCAAGGCTTCCGGTGTGCACGTCATCACCAATGGCGCTCCGGGCCAAGGTGCGAGCATCCGCGTCCGCGGTTACTCCTCCAACGGCGGCAGCCTCTCTCCGCTCTACATCGTAGACGGTCTGCAGGTCGACGGCATCCAGTACATCGATCCTTCCCTGATCGAATCCATCGAGGTCCTGAAGGACGCCGCCTCCGCCGCCATCTATGGTGCGCAGGCCGGCAACGGTGTCGTCCTCGTCACCACCAAGACCGGTAATGAGGGAACGGCTTCCGTGAACTACACGGGCAAGGCCACCCTGCAGAGCTTCTCCCGCCGTCCCGTGATGAACCGCGAGGAATTCCTCAAATACAAGCGGCTCGAAATCGGCGACAACGATGTCGACGTGAACCTCCAGCGTTTCGACTACAAACACCCGTATTATGAGAACGGTGTGATCGACCAGGACTGGATCAGCGGCTTCATGGAGCCCAGCTGGACCCAGCAGCACTCGCTCAGCTTCTCCGGCGGCAACAAGAACGGCCACTTCTTCAGTGCGCTCAACTATGTCAACGAAGACGGTGTGGTCAAGGGCAAGAAGGATGTCTACAAGCGCCTGACCTTCCAGATGAATGCCGACTACCAGCTCTTCAAGTGGCTCCAGGTCGGTACCAACTCCTCCATTGAGAAATGGTCCACCCAGAATGTTTCCCAGCGTGGCTACACTTCCTCCTTCGAGCAGATGCTCGTCATGGACCCGCTGACCCCGGTGTACTGGACCACCCCGGCCGAGATGGGCAACGATGTGAAGCAGAAATATGACCTGGTGATGGCCGGCGATCCGAACACGCCCAAATACCGCTTCCTCGGCGACGAGAACGGTTTCTTCGCCAACACCAAATATGCCGATATGGAAGGCTCGGCCCTCGCCAAGCGCGACATCTCCGAAGGCACCGACGGCGGCTTCAACATCAACGGCACCCTCTTCGCCAACTTCATGCCGATCAAGGGCCTGACCATCACGTCCCGTTTCGGTTATCGTATCTGGATCCAGAACACCCACAGCTATCAGTCTCCGTACTACCTGGGTTCCCGCGGTTCTTCCGACACCTATTCCCTCAGCGTTTCTGCGAATAACGGCTTCTACTACCAGTGGGAGAACTTCGCGAACTACAACATCCAGCTCGGCCGGCACAACATCACGGCGATGGCCGGTATGTCCTACCGCGAAAGCAATGACGACAACGTGTCAGGCAGCGCCTCCGGCCTGGACATCCTCCCGAACTACGAGCCGAACTTCCGCTACCTGAGCAATGTGCTCAGCAGCATAAACAAGGATGCCAAGAACTCCCCGGGCAAGAGCGCTTCACTCGCCTACTTCGGCCGCTTGATCTACAGCTTCGACAACCGCTACAGCTTCCAGGCCAACTTCCGCGCCGACGCGTTCGACTCCTCCAAGCTTCCCGCCCACAACCGCTGGGGCTACTTCCCTTCCTTCTCCGCAGGCTGGACCATCAGCAATGAGCCGTTCTTCAAGGACAATCTTGACAGCCGGCTGTTCAACTTCCTGAAACTCCGCGCCTCCTGGGGCCGTAACGGTAACATCAGCGTGCTGAGCGGATATCCGTACGCCGCCACCATCGACATCGGCGCCACCAAGTATCAGTACAACGTGGACCAGATCAGCATCGCCTACGGTTCCAAGCCCAGCGGCCTGCCCAACACGAACCTCAGATGGGAGACCTCCGAGCAGCTCGACTTCGGTCTGGATGCCCGCCTGTTCGACAACCGCCTGACCTTCGGTGTGGACTACTTCAACAAGCAGACGAAAGACCTGCTCTTCTCCGTGTCCGTTCCGCCCGAGCTGGGTGTGAGCAGCACCATGGCCAACGGTGGTAACGTGCTCAACACCGGCTGGGAGTTCGAACTCGGCTGGCGGGACACCATCGGTGACTTCAGCTACTCGGTCAACGCCAACTTCTCCACCCTCAAAAACAAGGTCCTCTCGCTGGCGGAAGGCGCCGCTCCGACCTACCGGACGGATGCCAGCTCCACCAACTACGAGATCCGTACGGCCTTCGAGCCCGGCTACCCGGTTTGGTACCTTAACGGTTATGTGTACGAAGGCATCGGTTCGGACGGCGCTCCCCTCTACCGCAACAAGGATGGTGAGGTCGTTTCCGAAGTCGGCACCCAGGATATGCAGTACATCGGCCAGACCACCCCGAAGTTCACCTATGGTGTGAACATCAACCTCGCCTGGAGGGGCTTCGACTTCGCGCTGTATGGCGCCGGTCTCGGCGGTAATTCCATCATCCCGCTCCTCCACCGCACCGGTTACAAGAACAACCTGAAATACTATCTGTACAACTCCCAGACTCCGGACAACCCCAACGGCACCCTGCCGCATCCGGCCAAGGTCGTCGGTAACTACAAGTACTGGTCCTCCACGGCCAACATGTTCAAGGGAGATTTCTTCCGTATCAAGCAGTTGCAGCTCGGCTACACCCTGCCCGCCAACCTGACCCGCAAGGCCGCCATCAGCAACCTCCGCTTCTATGTCTCGCTCGACGATTTCTTCACCTTCACCAAGTACCCCGGCCTCGATCCGGAAACGGCCTCGACCAACAATTCCTCCGGCGCCGGCCTCGACTGGGGTTCCTATCCTACGATGCAGAAACTCGTTCTCGGTGTCAACCTGACCTTCTAATCAATGCATTACACAATGAAAAAGATCATTATCCCCATATTGTTAGGTTTCGCACTGCTCGCCGTTTCCTGCGAGAAGAACCTTGACATCCCCCAGAAGGGAGTTCTCAGCACCATCGAGTATTATGCCTCCGACGCAGATGCCGAGTCCGCCCTGGCCAATATGTATGCGCAGTATATCGAGAATGTGGCCGGTTGCTCCGGCAACGGCGTTCCCCAGCAGTTCATCTTGAACTATGCGGCCGACGATATCCTGGCCGCAGGTAAGAACTTCACCGACCACGAGGGTTTCCGCGTTTTCGATGAGTTCTCCTACGACCCGGCCAACTCCGTGCTCAAGGAGGCCTATCAGCGCTACTACTATTCGATCTATCACGCCAACCTGGTAATCTCCAACTTCACCACCGAGAACCGCAACGGTACGGAGCCCAAGTGGGAGAGCAAAGTCACCGAGAGGTGCGTGGCCGAGGCCCGCGTGATGCGCGCGTACCTCCATATGATGACCGCCCTGATGTGGAACCAGCCGCCGCTGATGGACCGCATCTACGAAGGCGATGAATTCCCGGTCAATGACAAGACCCAGAAAGAGATTCTCGAGTGGGTCATCAGCGAGTGCCAGAAGGCCCTTGATTCCGGTGTCCTGCCCAAGCGCAACGGTCCCACCGACAAGGACAACACCGCCCGTATGAATGTCGGCTTCGCCCAGTTCATCGCCGGCAAGGCCGCCATGTTCAACAACGACCCGGCCACCGCCCGCAAGTACCTCGGCGACCTGATCGCCTCCAAGAACTACGAGCTCATCCCCTCCAACGAATACTGGACCAACTTCCACAAACCCGGCGACGGCAACCCCGAGAAGATTTTCGAGCCCAACGTAATCAACGACCCGGCTCTCACCTCGGTTCAGTGGGCCCGCTGGAGCGGTCCCTTCATGCGTGACCGCTGGCAGTCGGCGAGCGTCTTCAACTGGCGCTCCAAGAGCCTCCTCTCCATCCCCGACGTGACCAACACCAACGGCTGGGGCGGCGCCGCCATCCAGGAAGACTTCGCCGAGAAGTTCCTCGCACACGACGGTGACTCCCCGCGCCGCAGGGCCTGCTTCCTCACCGAGGACGAGTTCCTTTATGCACTGGATTACCCGTCCTCCACTGCCAAGACAGAGGAGGAGATGAAGGCCGACCCGAAACGCGGTCTCGCGGTGGGCGGCATGTTCGGCCACGGCAAATACTTCCGCTGGAAGACGATGTCCTTCGTCAATCCGCCGAAGATCCTCACCGGCGGCAAGGATTATGACTATGACTACATTCCCGAACTGGGTCAGGATTCCTACGAGTCGAACTTCTGGGTAGCCCGTTTCGCCGAGGCGCTCCTGCTCTATGCCGAGGCCTGCATCGGTTCCAGCGATGAGAGCAAGGGCCTCGAGGCGCTCCAGCTCGTCCAGAAGCGTTCCGGCTCCGGCAAGATCAGCAGCAGCCTCACCTTCGAGGCCGTCATGGAAGAGAAGCAGTATGAGATGTGGTTCGAAAACTGCCGCTTCCTCGACCTCGTCCGCTGGTCCAAGCAGGGCAAGGTGAATCTCGACCAGATCTTCAACAAGAACTACGGCGGAATCCATAAGAACGTTCCGACCGTCCACGACGAGTTCTCCGAGCCGGATATGCCCGGATACGGGAAGTACCACAAGTTCTACACGACCCACGACCCGGTGCCCGGAAAGTCCGACTTCATCGTCGGCAAGCACGAGTACCTGCCGTTCCCGCGCGACATCAAGACCGCCAACAAGTACCTCAAGGACGTGCTTGGCTGGGAGGGTGAGAACGCTCCCGAGCCCGCTGAATAAACTGCGATTTATCCACTTAAACTAGTTGAACGAAGGGAGGTGCCCGGCTGGGTCCTCCCTTTTTCGTAGTTGCCGAAATCCGCAAAAAAGTGTATCTTCGTATCCGTATGATCAAAGAATTGTCCCTTCCCGCATCCGCCGACGGCCTGGACCTGGCGGTGCTCCTCAGCGTCCCGCAGGAAGCGCCCCGGGGCGTGGTCCAGCTCGTACACGGGATGTGCGAGCACAAAGAGCGTTACATTCCCTTCATGGAGTGGCTCACGCAGCACGGCTACGTCTGCGTCATCCACGACCACCGCGGCCACGGCGCCTCCGTCAAGAGCCACGAGGATCTCGGATACCTGTATGACGGCGGCTGGCGTGCCCTGGTGGAGGATCTCCGCGTGGTGTGCGACTGGACCCGGGAGCAGTTCCCCGGGCTGGACTTCACCCTCTTCGGACACAGCATGGGCTCGATGGCCGTGCGGTCCTTCGCCAAGCGCTACGACGACCGGCTGGACCGCCTGTTCGTCTGCGGAAGCCCCTCGGACAATCCGGTCAAGGCGGCCGGGAAACTGCTCGCCCGCTTTTTCGGAGTTACCCGGGGCTGGCACTACCGTCCCAATCTGATGCAGGAGCTCTCTTTCGGGGCTTTCAACAAGCCTTTCGAGCAGGAAGGCCCCGCCGCCTGGGTCTGTTCCGACCCCGAAGCCCTCGAGGCTTACCGCAAGGACCCGCTCTGCGCTTACCAGTTCACCGCCAACGGCTTCGTCGGGCTGCTGGGCCTGATGGACGACTGCTACAGCGCGAAGGGCTGGCGGGTTGAGCGGCCGCAGCTGCCCGTGCATTTCATCTCCGGGGCCGAGGACCCCTGCCGCGGCTCCGATGAAGCGCTGCAGAGTGCGGCGGAACTGATGCGGAAGGTCGGCTACCGGAACGTGGATGTCAAGCTCTATCCCGGGATGCGCCACGAGATTCTCAACGAGACGGACCGCCTGACGGTCTGGAACGACATCCTGAAGGCCCTGGCGTGATGGAAGCGGACGAGCGCTATATGCGGGAAGCCCTGCGCGAGGCGCAGGCGGCCCGCGCGGAAGACGAGGTGCCCATCGGCGCCGTGGTCGTGTGCCGCGGGCGCATCATCGCCCGCGGGCACAACATGACCGAGCGTCTGCACGACCCCACGGCCCACGCCGAGATGATCGCCCTGACCGCTGCCACGGAGGCCCTGGGCGGGAAATACCTGGACGATTGCACCCTCTACGTGACGGTGGAGCCCTGTCCGATGTGCGCCGCCGCGCTCGGCTGGGCGCAGCTCGCCCGCCTGGTCTGGGGTGCGCCCGATCCGCGCCGAGGCTACACCCTCTTCACCCCTTCCCTGCTGCATCCCCGTACGGAAGTCGTCTCCGGCCTGCTGGCGGAGGAATGCGGCCCCCTGGTCAAAGATTATTTCAAAAGCAAACGATAATTTACTATCTTTGCAACCGGAATTGAGGTATGGTGTAATGGTAGCACTACAGATTTTGGTTCTGTCTGTTCTGGTTCGAATCCGGATACCTCAACTTTAAACCATTTCTTACGGCCGGAAAGCGGCCGTCGCATGATCCTTGTCCAGGATCTATTGCTTTTCTTTCCAGTAATTCTCGAGCCGGGTGGCTTCCGCCTCCGTGATCTGGATCACGGTGCCGTGTTTGGGCACGGTGAAGTTGACGGCCTTCATCGGACTGCCTTCTTCATTGAAATGGCCCAGGTCGGTGAAGGTGACGAAATCCGTCGTCTCGGCGAAACCGAAATTGCTCGGACGCAGGCTGAAAGAGTCATACATCAGCACCCACTTGTCCTCGCCGATGCGCTTCCAGACATTGGGCGCCTCGCAGGCCCTCGGCTCCTTGTCCACGAAATCCGGTTCATAGACATAGTCCCGGTTGATATACTGGGACACCGCCTTCTTGACACCGCTCTTGTCGGTCTGCGCCACGTACATCATGCAGTAGCGCCCGTCCGGCATCAGCGTGATGTCCGCGTCCAGGATCTGCACCGTCGGGTCCGGATACTCGAAGAGGATCTTCGGCTCCGTCACGAAGCGGGTGTAGTCGTCGTCGGTATAGGCATAATAGAGCTTGGTCAGGCCGTTGCCGAGCCGGATCGTGAAATACACCATCATCTTTCCCTCGACGGGGTCATAGATGGTCTGGGGGGCCCAGGCGCAGCCCAGGTTGCCGAAATGCTCCGGGAAAGCAAGGTCGATGCGGTAGTCCGTGCAGGTCCAGTTGATCAGGTCGAAAGACTTCATCAGGACCAGGCAGCGGTTGTTGCCCCAGCCGTATTCACTTTCTTCCCGCTGCCAGCGCGTGGTCCGGAAGCCGGCCCGCTGCGCGCTCAGGTGCAGGTCGGTCATCGACAGGTAGAAGGCCCCGTCGGGACCGCGCGTGATGTGCGGATCCCGGACGCCTTTCTGCTCGGCGACCTCTTCCCCGAGGATGACCGGCCGGCCGCCGTTGACCGCCGTGAAGGAATAGCCGTCGCGGCTGGTCGCGAAATAGATGCTGTGCGTGTTATCCTTGAAGAAGCAGAACAGGTAGGCACCCATATCGGCTTCCGTCGGGACGGGCGAATGCTTCCGGGTGCCGCAACCGGCACCCAGAAGCATCACCATCATCATAATAACAGGAACAAGCCTTTTCATTCCTTATTTCTTTACCGGTGTAAATTCCACCGTGGCGCCCTTAAGCAGGGGTGAGGAGAAGTTCACCTGGATGGGCTCGGCTTCGCCCGTGGTCTGGACATAGGCCATCAGATGCCCGTTGTACACCCGTTCGCGGGCGTCATAGTGGGCGGTCATGTCGGTATTGTTGCCGGACTCCATCCCGAGCAGGCGGGCGTTGCCCTGGACGAAGCAGGTAATCTCATTGTCCGCCTGCTTTACCGGAATGCCGTCGGCATCGACGATCTCCACGAGGATGAGTGCCGTGCCGCGGTCCGCTTTGACCTCAGGATAGACCAGGGAGGCCTTGATGGCGGCCGGCAGGCCGTTGGTGCGGATCGTGTAGGATGACACGACGTTTCCGTCCTGGTCGCAACCCTCCGCCACCAGGGTCCCGGGGGCATAGGGGATGGTCCAGGAGACGGCCTGCTGGCGCGCATCCGGTGCGGTGAGCTGACCGACGATATTGCCGTTGAGGCGGAGTCTCGCCTGCGGGGCGTTGGTGTAGCAGGTCACCTGGGCGGTCTGCCCGGGCTCCATCAGCCAGGTCGCCGCGGGAGCGACGAAGCCCATTCCGCGTCCGCCCTGTCCGCGCTGACGCGGCTGGCCGGGTGCCGGCGGAGCGACATAGACGCTCGTCACCATGTAGGTGAAGGGTTTCTCGGACCAGAAGGCCGCGCGGTTCATGGCGCTCGTCTTCGGGAAGGAACCGAGGTCGAACAGGCCCGTGCCCATTCCGCGGGAAGGGAAGCGGCCGGATTCGCCCAGATAGTCGGTGCCCGTCCAGAGGAAGTGGCCGAAGATGTGCTCGCGGTCGCGGACGGCGAACCAGCTGTTGATGCCGCTGGAAGTCTCGGAGCCGTAGATAATGCGGTTCGGATACTTCTCGTGGTCGGAATCATAGCGGTTCTCGGTGTAGTTGTAGCCCACGACATCGATCACGTCGGGATACTCCGTCTCGTTGGACATCTCCACGCCGGCCAGGGCGCCGGTGACGGGACGGGAGGTATCCACGGCCCGCACGCGGGCGGCCAGGCGCTTGGCAATCATACCGATGCGCTCTGCCGGCGGGGCGTCGGGCTTGTAGCCGTCAGCCATCGGCTGGTTGATCTTCATCCCCTCCAGGATCGGATGGGAATAGGGATCGTTCGGGTAGTCCACCTCGTTGCCGATGCTCCAGAGGAAGATGCTGGCGTGGTTGCGGTCGCGGCGGACCATGTCCGTGACGTCCCGCTCGCCCCACTCGTTGAAGAAGTCGTCGGTGCCGAAGAACACGGGCTCGCCGACATTCCAGCCGCTGACCCATTTCTTCTTCGGGAACTCCCATTCGTCGAAGGCCTCGTCCATCACGAGCAGGCCCAGTTCGTCACAGATGTCATACAGCATCGGGGAGTGCGGATTGTGGCTGCCCCGGATGCCGTTGACGCCGATCTCCTTGAGGGCTGCCAGGCGATAGTACCAGACTTCGTACGGGACCGCGGCGCCCAGTACGCCCGCATCGTGATGCAGGCAGACGCCCTTGATCTTGGTGTTCTTGCCATTCAGCGCGAAACCGTGGTCGGCATCGAACTCCAGGGTGCGGAGGCCGGCGCGGACTTCGCTGCCGTCGATCCGCTTCCCACCCATCAGCAGGTCCGTGCGGAGCTGATACAGGTAGGGATCATCCAGGTTCCAGGGGTGCGGGTTGGGCACGCTCAGATTCACCGTCAGCTTGGTCACGCCCTTGGACTGATCCTTGATCTGTGTCTTGCGCGTGGCGACGGTCTTGCCGGAAGCGTCGATCAGCGAGACGACGGCCTCCAGCTTGGCGCCGGCCGGCACATTCTTCTCGACCTCGACATCCACGTCCACGGAGGCCTTGGCGGGCGTCATCGACACCAGGCGGTAGGCCGTACCCCACATCGCCAGGTGGACTTCCGGAGCGGAGATGATCCACACGTCCCGGTAGATGCCCGAGCCCGTGTACCAGCGGCAGTCGGCATACCGGCTGTGGTCCGCCTTGACGGCGATCACGTTCTCCCCTTCCTTCAGGTAGGGGGTCATGTCATACATGAATGACGCGAACCCACTCGGACGGGAGCCCAGGTACTGGCCGTTCAGATACACCTCGCTGCGGTTGTACACCCCTTCGAAGTAGATGTAGTGCCGCGCGGCCTTGTCGGTCACGGTGAAATGCTTGCGATACCAGCCGATTCCACCGGGCAGATAGCCGGTGCAGCTGGCCAGGTCGGGCGAAGCGATGGCCTCGACGGACCAGTCGTGCGGGAGGGTGACGGAGCGCCAGGAAGCGTCGTCAAAGTTGGGCAGGGCGGCGGAAGCATTGTCGATGAGCATGAATTTCCATCCCTCATCGAACTTCTGTGCATCGCCGAAGGAGACCTGGGCCCGGGCCGAAAGGACCGGGACCAGGACCGCCATCAAAATGGTTATCAGCTTTTTCATTTATTAAACAATGGTTTTCTCTCGATTACAGCGTACGCTTGATCTCGACGATATGGAAGGCTTCGATCATGTCGCCCTCCTTGATATCGTTGTAGCCGGCGATGGACATACCGCACTCCTTGCCGGAGACGACTTCCTTGACGGCGTCCTTGCCGATCTGCAGGGAGCCGAGTTCGCCGGTGTAGATCACGATGCCGTCGCGGATGAGCCGGACCTTGGACTTCTGGATCATCTTGCCATCGCGCATGATGCAGCCGGCGATGGTGCCGACCTTGCTGATGTGGAAGGTCTGCTTGACCTCGGCGGTGGCGATGACCTCTTCCTTCTTCTCCGGCTCGAGCATACCCTCGATACCGTCCTTGACCTCGTTGATGCAGTCGTAGATGACGGAATAGAGGCGGATCTCGATGCCCTCGCGCTCGGCGGCCTTGCGGGCCTCCGTCGTGGGACGGACCTGGAAGCCGACGATCACGGCGTCGGAAGCCTCGGCGAGCAGTACGTCGGACTCGGAGATGCCGCCCACGGCCTTGTGGATGACATTGACGCGGACCTGCTCGGTGGAGAGCTTGATGAGGGAGTCGGAGAGCGCCTCCACGGAGCCGTCCACATCGCCCTTGACGATGATGTTGAGTTCCTTGAAGTTGCCGATGGCGATGCGCCGGCCGATTTCCTCGAGGGTCATGTGCTTCTGGGTCTTGATGCCCTGGATGCGGATCAGCTGCTCACGCTTGGCGGCGATGCTCTTGGCCTCGCGTTCGTCGGCCATCACGTTGAATTTCTCGCCGGCGGCGGGAGCGCCGTTCAGGCCGAGCACGGAGACCGGCGTGGAAGGGCCGGCCTCGGTGACTTTCTGGCCACGTTCGTTGAACATCGACTTGATGCGGCCATAGTAGCTGCCGCAGAGCATGATGTCGCCCTGGCGGAGGGTTCCCTCCTGCACAAGCACGGTGGCGAGGTAGCCGCGGCCCTTGTCCAGGGAGGACTCGATCACGGCGCCCACGGCCTTCTTGTTGGGGTTGGCCTTGAGCTCGAGCAGATCGGTCTCCAGCAAGACTTTCTCGAGGAGCTTGTCCACGTTCACGCCGTGCTTGGCGGAGATCTCCTGACACTGGTACTTGCCTCCCCAGTCCTCCACGAGGATGTTCATCTCGGAGAGCTGGCGGCGTATCGTGTCGGGATTGGCGCCCGGTTTGTCGATCTTGTTGATGGCGAAGACCATCGGGACACCCGCGGCCTGGGCGTGGTTGATGGCCTCGATGGTCTGGGGCATCACGGCGTCGTCGGCCGCCACGATGATGATCGCGAGGTCGGTGAGCTGGGCACCGCGGGCACGCATGGCGGTGAAGGCCTCGTGGCCCGGGGTGTCGAGGAAGGTGATGCGGCGGCCGTCAGGCAGCTTCACGTTGTATGCACCGATGTGCTGGGTGATGCCGCCCGCCTCGCCGGCGATGACGTTGGACTTGCGGATGTAGTCCAGCAGGGAGGTCTTGCCGTGGTCGACGTGGCCCATCACGGTGATGATCGGCGGACGCGGGAGGAGATCCTCCGGACGGTCGGCCTCCTCGTTGGAGTTGATCTCCTCGGAGATCTCGGCGGTGACGAACTCGACCTGGTAGCCGAATTCCTCGGCCACGAGCACGAGGGTCTCGGCGTCGAGCCGCTGGTTGATGGACACCATCAGGCCCAGGCTCATACACGCTCCGATGACCTTGACCACCGGGGTGTTGTTCATCAGGGTAGCCAGGTCGTTGACGGTCACGAACTCGGTGACTTTCAGCACTTTCTGCTCAGCCATCGCCTCGGCCATCTCCTCCTGGGTGCGCTGGGCGGCAGCTTCGCGCTTCTCCTTGCGGTACTTGGCTCCGAAGTTGTTCTTCTTGCCCTCGTTCATCTTCGCGTAGGTCTCCTTGACCTGCTTCTGGATCTCCTTCTGGAGTTCTTCCTGCTGGGCCTCGGTGAGGGCCGGCTTGAAGCGGTCGCGATCCCGGTCGCGCTTGCGTCCCTTGCCGGAAGCGGCCGGCTGCTGCTGGCGCTGCTCCTTCTTGGGATTCTTGTCGATATTGGCGCCCGCCTTGGCCACGTCGACCTTCTGGGTACCCTTGCTGATGCGCTCGCGCTTCTTGGGCTTGCGGTCGAACTGGCTGAGGTCGATCTTGCCGACCACCTTGAGCGCCGGGGCCTCCGCCTCTTCCGGAGCGGGTGCACCCTTATGGGCGTGCCCGCCCTTGGCATGCTTCTCCTCCACGGCCGGGGCCGGCTCGGGCTCGGGCTCCTCAGGGAGTTCGGGAGCCTTCGGCGCGGGGACTTCCTCCGCGACGGGCTCGGGCTCCGCTTCGATCACGGGCGCGGGCTCGCTCTCCGGCTCGGGGACGGGTTCCGGTTCGGGCTCGGGAGCAGGCTGGGGCGCCGGGACGGGTTCCGGTTCCGGAGCGGGTTCCGGCTCGGGAACAGGCTCCGGCTCGGGCTCGGGCTTGGGTTCCGGTCTGGGTTCCGGCTTGGGAGCGGGTTTCGGAGCGGGAGCGGGCGTTTCCTTCTTGCTGTTGAAGAAGGTATTGCTCTTGATGATGGTCTCCTGCTCGGGCTCTTCCTCCTCGGCCTCCTCGCGGTTCTGGCGCCGGGCGGTCTTCTCCAGGATCTCGGTGATCTTGACCTCCACCTTATCGGCGGCCTGCTTGAGTTCGAGGTCCTTGCCGAACTGCTTGGTGATGGCGGGCATATGCTCGTCCGAGACCTTCGCGTTCGGGTTGGCATCGACATCCACGCCCTGCTTGTGGAGGAACTCCACCAGGTCGTCGAGGCCGATGTTGAATTGTCTAAGTATTTTACTGATTCTGATATCTGCCATTCTGTCTAGTCTTCGAATTCTGCTTTCAGGATGTTACGAACTTCTTCCACGGTCTCGTCTTCGAGATCGGCGCGCTTGGCGATATCCTCCGGGGAGAGGGCCAGCACGCCCTTGGCCGTATCGCAGCCGATGGCCTCGAGGCGGTCGATGATCCACTGGTCGATGACGTCGGAGAACTCGCTGAGCAGAACGTCTTCTTCCTCACTGCTCTCGCCTTTCGGGAGTTCGCGGTACACTTCGATCTCCCGGTCGACGAGCATGCCGGCCAGCTGGATATTGACACCGTGGCGGCCTATACCCTTGCTGACCTGGTCCGGCTGCATGAACACCTTGACCTTGTCGTCCGGGCCTTCGCCCATCTCGATATAGGAGACGACGGCCGGATTGAGGGCGCGCTGGATCATCAGTTTGGGGTTCGAGGACCACTGGATCACGTCGATATTCTCATTGCGGAGCTCGCGGACAATGCCCATGATGCGGCCGCCCTTGACGCCGATGCAGGCGCCGATCGGGTCGATGCGGTCATCGTAGGACTCGACGGCCACCTTGGCACGCTCGCCCGGCACGCGGACCACTTTCTTGACGGTGATCAGGCCGTCGGCGATCTCCGGGACCTCCTGCTCGAAGAGGCGCTCCAGGAAGTCGCAGGACACGCGGCTCAGGGTGATGTACGGGGTGGTATTGTTCTTCATCTCCACGCTCTTGATGATGGCGCGCACCGAGTCGCTCTTCTTGAAGCGCTCGCCCGGGATCTGCTCCGCCTTGGGGATGTGCAGTTCGTTGCCATCCTCGTCGAGGATGAGCACCTCCTTGGACCAGGTCTGATAGACCTCGCCATAGAAAAGCTCGCCCACTTTCTCAGAGTATTTCCGGAAGACATTGGCTTTCTCGATGTCCATGATGCGGCCCTGGAGGTTCTGGCGGATGTTCAGGATGCCGCGGCGGCCGAAGGCGGCCAGGGGAAGGAGCTTGGCGTACTGGTCGCCGATCTCATAGTCGTCGGCGTCGCCGCCGTCCGCCCGGATCCCCTCGATGGTGATCTCGGCGTTCGGATTCTCCACTTCCTCCACCACGTCGAAGTTCTGATAGATCTCGCAGGTACCCTTGTCCACGTTGACGATTACGTCGAAGTTGTCCGATGAGCCGTAAGTCTTGGCAATCTGGGTCAGGAAGACGTCTTTGAGGACCTGCATCATCACAGGGCGTTCGATGTTCTTCTCCTCCTTGAAGTCCCGGAAGGCGTCGATGAGCGTAATTACTTTTTCTTTTTCCATTATTGTTGTTATTCGTTGATTGTTTTCAGCATTTCGTCCGCCTCCGCGGCGTCGATCCCCACGGAGCTGATCGTGAGGGCATAATCTTCGATGTTCCGGTCGAAGGCGGCAAGCACCGCCCGGTGCACGAACTCGCAGTCGGCGAGCTCCACGTCCGCGCCGGGCTTGTCGATCGTGACTTCGAAGATGTTGTCATCGTCGTTGAACATAATGTCCACGAGGGTGCAGCCACGCGTCTGGGCGGCCTGCAGCACTACCTTTTCAAATGCTTGTCTTTCCATGGTTCCAATAAAAAAGAAGACCTCTTCGGGGCCTTCTCACACATTATCATCTGCAAATATAAGAATTTTTTGTATTTTTGCCAAAACAATTGACCTATGCGCAAGTTTTTCACCCTTCTGACGCTTATCATCGCCTTGTTCTGCCTGACCTCCTGTAATATGGACAAGATCGGGACCTTCATCTTTTCCTATGAGTCCGAGGGATACATCACCGACGATGCGGACCGCGAAACGCTCATGCAGTATATTCAGGACACCTATATGGCCGCCGAAAAAGCCGTATCTTTCACCTGCAAGAGTTCCGAAGCGATGGAGAGGGCCCTCAACCTGATGATCAAGGACATCCAGGAAGCCGACAACGATTACATCTATTCGTTCATCAACTATGAGGAGGATTATGTCGTGCTGACCGGCATCCTCTCCGGCGACAACCTCCGCACTGGGGTTGGTTACCAGGTGTGGAAGTATGAGGACAAATTCCTTGAGGAAGAATAAACTCCAGCGACGCCGGACCTTCGTTGAAGAGCAGGTCCATCACAGACAGCCCGGGGACGAACCCGTTCTTGTCCGCAAATACTTGGTAATAAGGCCGATCCAATCCGAATTCCCGCAGGATTGTGTTCGGCCTTTTTGGATGGATGTCGATGTGGTCGGCGGTATAGGATTCCGTCGGGAGGATCCGGGTGGCGAGTCCGAGTTTGGCGAGGAAGAAACGGATGATGCGCAGGTCCAGCTCCCAGAGCGTGCGGGGATGCGCGTCCAGGATGGCAAAGAGTTCATCCCGGTAATACGCAAAAAAGGCGGAGGAGCCGTAGGCGGTCTCGATGCAGCGCTCGGCCTTGGTCACCCAGGGGGTTGAATAGTCCACCTCTATCTCCCGGATCGGCAGGCTGAAAGTCCCGTTCCGGTGCTTGACCGGGAAACGGAGGTCCTGCACGCCGTCCGAAGCGTAGATGCGACAGCGGTTGCGGTAGGATTGTTTCTGGTAGTTTTCGCACGCCTCCATATAAACCGAAGAATACTTTGCGAGGACCGCAAAGTATTCTACCGGAGGGAACCAGGCGATGGTCAGAACAGGGGCCACGCTACTCGATGGGGCCCTTGGTGCCGATCTCCATTCCGCGGACGATGCCGCGCTTGGATTCCCGGATGAATTTGAGGATGACATCGCGCTCCGGGGACTTCGGGAAACCCGCCTCGACCTTGGCGCAGCCGTCGGCGGTGTTCAGGCCCTGGAAATAGATCGTGTCGTAAATATCCTTGATGTTGCGGATGACCTCGGATTCGAAGCCGCGGCGGCGGAGGCCGACGATGTTGATGCCGGAGAAGCAGATCGGGTTGCGTCCGCAGATGGAATACGGCGGGATGTCCTTGTTGACAGCCGTGCCGCCGCCCACCATCGCGTGGGTGCCGATGTGGGAGAACTGGTGCACGACCGTACTGCCGCCGATGATGGCCCAGTCATCCACGTCCGTCTCGCCGGCAATGCCCACGTAACTGACCAGGATGCAGTGATTGCCCACCCGGCAGTCGTGTGCGATGTGCACATAAGACATGATCAACGTGTCGCTGCCGACCCGGGTCACGCCCTTGCCGCTGGCGGAAGTGCCGCGATTGATGGTGGCACATTCGCGGATGGTAACACGGTCGCCGATCTCCACATAGGTAATCTCGCCTTCGAACTTGAGATCCTGCGGGATGGCGCCGACGACGGCGCCGGGGAACACCTGGCAGTCGCGCCCCATCCGGACATAGGAGAAGATGGTGGCGTGCGGGAGGATCTTGCAGTTATCGCCGATCTCTACATTCGCGTCGATATAAGCATAGGGCCCCACTTCGACATTCTCGCCGAGGATGGCATCGGGGCTGACGGTGGCCAGGGGATGGATTTTGGTCATGTTACTTGATTTTGCTGAGGGCCGCGCGGGAGGCGGCGCTGTTGATTGTGTGGCCGGGTTTATAGGCGGTGATGACCGCCTTGGGGAAGCCTCCCATCAATCGCATATCGCCGATCAGGTCCAGGAGCTTGTGGCGGCCGCATTCATTGGGGAAATGCAGGCGGATGTTGCTCAGGTAGCCTTTCGGCGTCACGGCCAGACGGGGCTGGCCGAAGAATTTGCACATGTTGTCGATCTGCTCCTTGGAAGCGGGATGCTCCACGATCACGATGGCGTTGTCCACGTCGCCACCCTTCACCAGGCCGCGGGCGGCCAGGAACTCGAGTTCGTGGAAGAACACGAAAGTACGGCAGGGGGCCACCTGGCCCACATAGTCGGCATTCTCGGTCCAATGAGCCGTCTGCACACCCAGGACCCGGGAATTGAAGTCCACCTTCACGCCGAAAGACATCTTGTCGGAGGGGGTCACCCGGACCCAGGAGCCGGTCTGATCGTCGCGGACTTCGAACTCTTCGGTGAACTCGATATAGACGCGCTCTCCGTCCTGCTCCTGCAAGCCGTCCGGGGCGATGGCCCGGACATAGCGCTCGGCGCTGCCGTCCAGGATCGGGACTTCTTCGTTGTCGATCTCGATGCGGGCATTGTCCACGCCCAGACCGGTCAGGGCGGACATCAGGTGTTCGACGGTCACGACGGAAGCATCCCCCTCGGAGATGGTGGTGCTGCGGTCGGTCCGCGTCACCTTCGAAGCCAGTGCGGGAATCTCGACCTCCAGGTCCGTACGGACGAAACGGATGCCGTAATCTACGGGCGCGGGCATCAGGGTCAGGTGGGCATATTTGCCGGTGTGGAGGCCGCGACCTTCAAATGTGTAATTTCTGGTAAGTGTCTGCTGATTCATTCGGGCGGCAAAGATACAAATAATAATTCAATATCCTATTCTTCGCCGGACTGTTTGAACTTGGCGTATGCTTTCAGATAGGTCTTGTGCTGGATGGCGGGCGTTCCGAAGAAGGTCTGGCCGGGTTTGCGCACATTGCTGATCAGCCCGGACTTGGCGCCGATGGTCGTATGGTCCGCTATCTTGAGGTGACCCACGATTCCCACCTGTCCGGCGAAAATGCAGCCCTCCCCCACCCGGGTGGAACCGGCGATGCCCGTCATGGCCGCGATGGCCGTATTCTTGCCCACCACGACATTGTGGGCGATCTGGCATAGGTTGTCGATGCGCACACCGTCCTCGATGATGGTGGACTCCATCGGAGCGCGATCGATGGTCGTATTCGAACCCACTTCCACGTCATTGCCGATGATCACGTTGCCGAGGTGCTCGATCTTGCGCCAGGAGCCGTCGGGCTGGGGGGCGTTGCCGAAACCGTCGTCACCGATGATGGAGCCGGCGTGCAGGATCACGCGGTCGCCGATGATCATCCCCGGGAAAATGTGCACGCCCGGGTAGATGATGCAGTGCGAACCGATGCGGGTGCCCGCGCCGATGGTCACGTTGTCGTGGATGATCGTGCAATCACCGATGCGGCAGTCCTTGCCGATGGTCACGAAATCGCCCACGCTGACCTTGGCGCCGAGCCGGGCGCTCCACGCGATGCGGGAGCGGAGGCTCCGGCGCCGGCGGTATTTCTTCTTCTGCTCGGCCATATACTTGAGCAGGTCCGCCAGCGCGGCATAGGCATCGTCCACGCGCACCAGGGTCGGGGTGACCGGAGCCTTGGGCTCGAAATTACGATTAACCAGCAGGACGGAAGCCCTGCTGGTATAAACATATTGTTCGTATTTGGGATTGGCGAAGAAACAGAGCTGGCCGGGTTTGCCGTGCTCGATTTTCGCGAAAGTGGTCACTTTTGCCTCCGGATCTCCCTCCACTGTCCCGTGGAGCACCTCGGCGAGTTGTTTTGCTGTCAATTCCATCTGCGGGTTCTCAATTGGGCATCGCTCCTAGAAACGCCAGCCCAAGGTCAGGGACACGTTCCAGAGTTTGCGTTCGTTCAACACGCGGGGCGAGTCAATGGTGAGAAGGGTCCCGGTCGAATCATAGCTATCGTAGGTGTAGTAAGGTGCAAAGGTCGAAGAGGGATACTGCGTCATGCGGGCCGCAATGTCGGCGAAGAAGGAACCCGGGGACGAATAGCCCAGACCGAAGGCGAAGGACTGCGTCCGGTCGCCGTAGTAGTGGGGCGTCACGAGGGTGTGATTATCCTCGTAGTAATCGAAATCATTGGCGGTGATGATCTGGCCGGAACTGTTGGTCCAGTAACGCTCCGGAGAAGTAGTGAGGGTGTAACCGGCGCGGACGGCGACCTCCGGGGTGAGCTTGAACTCGAGGCCGGCGCGGAGGTTGTGCTCAAGGCCGGCGAAATAACGGTTGACCGTGTTCACATAGACGAACTCCTCGGAGTTCATGCGGTCCCGGCGGATGTCGCTGAAGCGCATCACGCTGTAGTCGGCCAGCTCATAGTCCACGCTGAAGAGGCCCTGGCCGCCGAAGGTGTACGCCAGGCCGAAGGAAGCCCGGTACGGGGAACGGAGGCTATAGGAGTACTCACCGGTAGGAGAGGTCTCATCGTCATCGAAATACGGGTCATCGAAAGTCGTGGAAGCATAGTCCTGCCAGGTCTCGGAGATGGTGAAGGCCGTAGGCGTCTGGATGGAGGCGCCGAAGCGCAGGGCATCCGTCGGACGGACGATCACGCCGAACTTGGCATAGATACCGTCGATGTTGGCGTTATACATATAATTGTATGCGCCGCGCAGGAAATAGGTATCACCTTCTTCGAAACTGATCAGGAAAAGATCGGGGTTGACCGCAGACTCATAGAAGGTCTCGGAGTAGCGGTAGCGGGCCGTGGGGAGTCCCACGTTGACGCCGAAATACACCCGGTCGGATATATTTGCGGCGAAATTGAGGACCAGGTCGTTCTTGGTGCCGCGCTTGGTCAGGTAGGACGTCTGCGCCAGGGCGCCCGGGACATACGGGAAGAGGAAATCGCCTTTCCGGCCGATGGCCTCGGTCACGCCGGCATAATCGCCATCCGCATAATAAGGACCGTACATGCCTCCCTGATAGGCAGTCAGGATATCCCAGGGAATATCGGTATCATTGAACGAGGAATAACGGCGCAGCAAATCCTCATAATAGCCCGTCGCGGAGTAGGCGAACTCGGCGATCTTGGAGGTCCGGCTGTTGCTGCCGAAGGCCTCGGAGGCGAAGTTATAAGCGTTCGTCTGGTTGGACAGAACGGAGAAGGTCACGGACTTGACACCGTTGGAGCGTCCTGTCCTGTAGTTCATCGAGAAGCCGATGTTGGGCAGGTTCATCCGGGTGTCGGACAGCGGGGAGGCCGGTCCATAGGCCCGCTCCCCCTCCGCCGAGTAGGCGGAACTGACCGAAGAGATGGTCACGCCCGGGGTGATGACAAACTGTCCGTAGGACGAGACGGCCGAGCCTGCCGGGTTGATGCCGACGGAGCCGAGATCGCCGCCCAGGGCGGTGACAGCATTGCCCATCGACATGCTCCGGGCGGTGCCGAAGTAGTGATTCTGGCTGTAGGTGATGGCGTCGTACATATTCTGCGCGCCGGCACCGATGGCTGCGGTGAGAAGGACCGCTATTGCGAGTATCTTTTTCATCTTGTTCATCATTTTGGGGGTTAAACATCAGTCTGGGGGGCCCTTGCGGGCGGGCCCGGGCTATCTGCGCCCGCCGCCGCCTCCGCGGCTGCCGCCTCCGCCGCCGTTG
>JAEEGJ010002177.1_pt1 | contig 126011 bp, 100 predicted proteins | sample 8958761 | NCBI WGS metagenome assembly JAEEGJ01 (sample SAMN16246546, study PRJNA631951) | gut metagenome | biome: gut microbiome; feature: rumen; material: RS-attached | host: Bos | place: Iran: Karaj | collected 2018-10
TCTTGTCCATTTTGTTGCCGGTGAGGATGACTTTCTCGGCATTGATTACGATGACATTATCGCCACAATCACTGTGGGGAGTATAGCATGCCTTCCTCTTTCCTCTTAAAACCTGGGCGATTTCCTGAGCCATACGGCCGAGGACTTGACCCTCAGCATCAACGACATACCACTTTTTGTTGGCATGTTCCTTGTTGACGCTAACTGTTTTGTAACTTAATGTATCCATTTAATTTAATTAATAATTGTTTATGTGTTTTTTACACTAATTTTTCTTCCAAAAATTCGGACTGCAAAAGTACAAATTTTTTTAATACAAAAAGCATTAATAAAAATTAATTTTTTTCGTACTTTTGCAAAAAATATTTCTCATGTCAATAAAGGTAAACCACGTAACGAAACGCTATGATCAGCAGCTGGCGCTGAATGATGTGAATCTGGATATAGAAAAAGGTCAGATTGTAGGACTTCTGGGTCCTAACGGCGCAGGAAAATCCACACTGATGAAGATCATCACCTGCTTTATTCCACAGACTGAAGGCACTGTATCTGTTGAAGGTTTCGACACTGTTGACAACCCTATGGAGGTGCGCCAACGCGTGGGTTATCTGCCGGAACACAACCCTCTTTACCTTGACATGTACGTTCGCGAATACCTGGAGTTTGTCGCCGGAATCCATCATATTACCGGAGTGGAAGCCAAGAATCGCATAGACGAGATGATTGAAAAGACAGGACTCACCGTCGAGATGCGCAAGAAAATAGGCGCTTTGTCGAAAGGTTACCGTCAACGTGTAGGATTGGCACAAGCCATGATGCATAATCCTTCGGTTTTGATTCTTGACGAGCCGACATCAGGTCTCGACCCGAACCAACTCGTTGAGATTCGTGGACTTATCACCGAACTTGGAAAAGAAAAAACCGTGTTGCTCTCAACTCATATCATGCAGGAGGTTGAAGCAATGTGCCCGCATATTGTCATTATTAATAGAGGTGTGGTTGTAGCCAATGACACTATTGAAAACATCAAGATGAACGTTATGCACCGCGCTGACGCCAGCATAGAAGAGTGCTTCCAAGCGTTGACAAAATAAAGTCTTTAGTCTTTAGTTTTTAGTCGTTAGTCATGATAACTAAAGTCTAGAGACTAACGACTAAAGACTTTTTTTACAAAAACTATACGGGTATAAAAAAATAATGTATCTTTGCAGCCGAAAATTACGTGGACAGATTTGATTGATTGCAACCACAAGAAAAAATGCTAAAACAGTATTTCTTTTAACAATCTCAAATTATCCATATTTATTAACAAGAGTAAAGACATGCCAAGGCGCGTCTCTACAAAAAAATTAAATTATGGGTTATTATTTCACATCAGAATCAGTTTCAGAAGGCCATCCGGATAAAGTGGCCGATCAGATTTCGGATGCCGTTCTCGACGAAATGCTGCGTCAGGACCCGGAATCAAAAGTCGCTTGCGAGACCTTGGTGACAACAGGTCTCACAGTAGTGGCAGGCGAGGTTAAATCAAACGGATACGTTGATATTCAAGGCACAGCACGCCGTGTTATCGAAAAAATAGGATATACAAAAGCGGAATATCAGTTCGACAGCAAGTCGTGCGGCGTCTTGTCGGCGATTCACGGTCAGTCGCAGGATATCAATCGTGGCGTGGAGCGTAAAAACGAGGAAGACCAGGGTGCTGGCGACCAGGGCATGATGTTCGGTTATGCCTGCAAGGAGACACCTGAATATATGCCTCTCACCATAGTGCTTTCACACATGCTTCTGCTTGAATTGGCAAAGATTCGCCGCGAAGGCAAGCGTATGAAATATCTCCGTCCGGACGCCAAGTCGCAGGTCACAGTGGAATACGGCGCCAACTGGAAGCCATTGCGCATCGACACCATAGTCATTTCGACACAGCACGACGAGTTTATGGACGACGACGCTGCCATGATTGAGAAAATCGAGCATGATGTCCGCACAATACTGCTCCCGAGAGTGAAAAAACTTCTGCCTCAGAGAGTAAGAAACCTCTTCAAGGCTGATATGAAACTCTTCGTGAACCCGACTGGCAAGTTCGTCATAGGCGGACCTCACGGCGACACAGGTCTTACGGGCCGTAAAATCATAGTCGACACTTACGGCGGTCGCGGCGCACACGGTGGCGGAGCTTTCTCAGGTAAAGACTCGTCAAAAGTGGACCGTTCAGCTGCATACGCAGCACGTCATATCGCTAAAAACATAGTGGCGGCAGGCGTTTGTGACGAGGCTCTAGTGCAGATTGCATACGCAATAGGCGTGGCACAGCCTGTCGGATTCTACGTCAACACTTACGGTACAGCACATGTGAAAGATGCCAACGGCAAGAAGATGAACGATGCCGACATCGCCAACAAAATCAAGGAATTGTTCGACCTCCGTCCATACGCCATAGTGAAACGTTTCGGACTGAAGAACCCTATCTTCGAGCCAACGGCATCGTACGGTCATTTCGGTCGCGATCCATTTACCGCCAAGGTTGAAGTGATGTACAAAGATAAGGACACCTTCACCGAAAACGGCAAGAACTATAAGAATGTCGAGTTCTTCGCATGGGAGAAACTCAACATGGTTCCGGAGATACAAAAAGTCTTTAGTCTTTAGTTTTTAGTCGTTAGTCTGGATTACTAAAGTCTAACGACTAAAGACTAACGACTATTTTTCCTAAATTCCTAAAAGATTTTTCCTGAAACCCTTTGGTTTAATAAAAATACTTCTTTATTTTTGCAGAACTAAAACCCTACGAAAATGAAGAAGTATTTACTTTTATTTGCTATGGTGCTGTGCGTCAATATCTTAAGCGCTCAGCTTGTTGATCATAAAGGCAACCGCAACCAGACGTATCCTAAGGTGTTTGATACCAATCCCACTTTTGTGGCGATGATTAACCAGGTTGACACTGTTAATCTGTACAACGACATTTACTGGATGCAGCAGTTTATTCGTGACTGCGCTTCGCCTGCGGCACTGACGGTGCAGAATTTCCTGATTGACCGTTTCGAAGGACTTGGACTTGAAACATACATACATCATCATACTGGCGAAATAGGGTGGGGTGACACTCTCGATGCCGGCAATGTAATAGCAATACAGCGTGGCACCGAGTATCCCGACGAGTATATCATAGTCGCTTCGCATTACGACCATCCTGACGGCCCCGGTGCCGACGACAATGCTTCCGGAACCGCGGGAGTGCTTGAATGCGCAAGAATCTTAAGCCAGCATCAGTTTAAGCGCTCGATTCTGTATATCCCGTTTAACGGAGAGGAGCGCTGGATGGTTGGAAGCTATCCTTTTGTTGAGAAATGTGCCCGCGAGGATATGGACATACTCGGTGTTTTCGATATGGATATGATAGGCTTCTGGCCGGGAGCCGAATATGGCCCTGTCACTATGTACACGGGTTATTCATATATCTCCAAGAGACTGTTCGAATATTATCAGAGAGTGGCTAACTTGTACATTCCCGAAATGCCGACCTGCCGTTTTACGAAAAAAGACTCTTACGGAGGCGACCATATGTGTTTCAATATACACGGATATCCGGCGCTTTACATAGGCGACATAGAATATCATGAAGAAAATGTTTATTACCATACCCCTAACGACACCATAGGCACAGGCGTTAACTGCTTTGCCTTGGCTCAGGGTTTTGTGAAGGCTGTCATAGCGGCCACAGCTGAACTGGCTGACGGCTGGCTGCCTCCACGCAATTTCAGCCTGACTATAAAAAATGATATGCCGTTCATGAGTTGGGAAGAGACTCCCGAAACTGATTTGTATATGATATTCAAAGACGATTTGTACTATGCTTCGACAGAAGAGAATTCTTTCTTTGATGAAATGTTTATAGATGATGGCTCATGGCACAGATATTTTGTAAGAGCTGTCACTCCGGAAGGTTTGCCAGGTACTGAATCGAATATGGATTCGGTTTACTCTTTCGCACAACTACAACTTCCGGCTTTTTACGATTTCGAGGATGGCATGGCAGACAATTTGCACCTTTATAATGACAACTGGTCTGTTGAGCAGTTTAAAAACAGAAAGTGTCTGATAACCAGGACGTATTATCATGACAATACTTTGCAGATGATTGAAACTCCATGGTTTACCATACCTGAAGATGTTGAGAACGCCTCTTTTGGATTTAAGATGGTCAGAAGTATAACTTCAATCTGGTCGCCATTTAATGCTGGCGTTTATATTGAAGTTACAACCGATAGAAAACACTGGCATTTTATTGATTGGATTTGGGATCAACAAAACCAATGGCACGATTATGCCTTCTCGCTTAACGATTTTATTGGCGAAGAGTATGTTCAGGTGCGCATACGCTTTGAAGCGAGCGGACAGGGTACGCCTCTGAGCAGCTATAATTATATGGCAGTCGATGATTTTTACATCAATTTCGAAACTGATGCAGTGAATGAGAGTTATGTAGCGGAGAAATTCAACCTGTCTGTTTCGCCTAACCCTGCAAACGGTTATGTGAATGTTTCAACAGGTTTGGATCGCGAATATGCGGTTTATGTATATAATATGTTGGGAGTCAAGATGCTGTCTGACAATGCTTTCCGTGATGGTACTCTGGATCTGACATCTTTGCCGGCCGGAATTTATTTCATTTCAGTCAATAACGGCACCGACATGATTACAAAACGTGTGCTCCTGACTACAGAATAAGTTTTGTGAAGCTAAAAACTTGAAACTATGAAAAGATATCTATTATTGTTGGCGGTCTTGCTCGCCGCAAATGTGCTAAGCGCCCAACTTTTCGATTATAAAGGAAATCGTAATCAGACCTATCCCGATTTGTATGGCCCTCAGGAATCTGTAGTTGCTATGATCGATCAGGTTGATACAGTTAATATGTACAACGACATTTACTGGATGCAGCAGTTTATTCGTGACTGCGCTTCGCCTGCGGCACTGACAGTGCAGAATTTCCTGATTGACCGCTTCGAAGGACTCGGCCTTGAGACCTACATACATCATCATACGGGTCACATTGGGGAGACCGACACCCTCGATGCCGGCAATGTCATAGCCGTTCAGCCTGGCATTGAGTTTCCTGACGAATACATAATAGTGGCATCACATTACGACCATCCTGACGGCCCGGGAGCCGACGATAATGCTTCAGGAACTGCGGGAGTGCTTGAATGTGCAAGGATTTTGAGTCAGCATCAGTTCAAGCGCTCTATTCTCTACATCCCGTTTAACGGTGAGGAGCGCGCTATGGTGGGAAGCTATCCTTTCGCTGAAAAATGTGCACGTGAGGGAATGCATATAGTGGGCGTTTTTGATATGGATATGATAGGATTCTGGCCTGGGGCCGAATATGGTCCGCTTACTATGTATTCCGGATACTCATATATTTCCGAGCGGCTTTTCAATTTTTATCAGGAGGTTGCTGATATGTACATTCCCGACATGCCGACCTGTCGTTATACTGACAAAGACGCATACGGAGGCGACCACATGAGCTTCAACATTCATGAATATCCGGCGCTTTACATAGGCGACATAGAGTATCTTTCGCAAAATGTTTATTATCATACTCCCAACGATACCATTGGCACTGGAGTGAACTGCTTCGCTTTGGCGCAAGGTTTTGTGAAAGCTGTCATAGCGGCCACAGCTGAACTGGCTGACGGCTGGATAGCTCCTCAGGATTTCAGCGTTACAGTTAAAGACGATATGCCTTTCCTGAACTGGAGCGAATCGTCCAACACTTCGTTTTATCTGGTTTACAAAGATGATGAAATGATAGGTTACACTTCGGAGACTTTTTATGTGGATGATATGTTCCTGCCTGACGGTTATTGGCATACATATTACGTAAGGCCTGTGCATACAGACAGTTGGGCTGGCCCGTATTCCATAGTAGACTCTATTCTGACATGTGATCAGTTGAATGTTCCTGTGTTTTATGACTTTGAGGATGGTTCTGCCGAAGGCTTGTATCTGAATAACGACAATTGGCAATTTGGTTTTTGGAAACAGAGAAGAAGTTTGAAAGCCGAGAGTTTTACAACTGACAATATTTTACAAGTGGCTGAAACTCAGTGGTTCACCATACCGGAAGATATGGTGGATGTTGCAGTGGGTTTCAGTATGTACAAAAAGACAGCAGGTGCATGGTATCCATATAACATGAATGTTTATGTGGAGGTCACCACCGACCGTAAGACTTGGCACAAACTGGCCAAGTTGCCGGCCTCGACGGTATTGTCTTGGGAAGAATACGTTTTTTCACTGAACGATTATAAAGGCAGTGACTATGTGCAGTTGAGAATAAGGTTTGAAAGCAGCGGAAAGGGAACAACAAGTAGCACGGCAAATTATATCATAATAGACGATTTTTTCATCGATTGTCCTCCTGACGCCGTTAACGAAAGTTATGTGGATAATGATAAGTTCAATCTGTCGGTGTCACCGAACCCGACCGAGGGTTTGGTGAATATCTCTACCGGTTTGGAACGCGATTATTGTATGTGTGTTTATAATATCTTGGGAATCAGGGTGCTGTCAAAGAGCTCGTTCCGCGACGGCACTCTTGATTTGACTTCACTTCCAGCCGGCGTGTACTTCATTTCGGCTGATAACGGAAATGACAGGCTGACAAAACGAATTGTGGTAAAATAATTATTTCAGCGTCACTCTTGTAATTCCAGCGCCGCCGGTTTCCAAGCTGGCATCGTTAAACGACTGAATACACGATTGCTTGCTCAGGTATTCTCTAATGAGCTTTCTTAAGATGCCGTTGCCTTTGCCGTGAAGGATACTTACTTCTTTGATACTCAAAAGATTAGCCTCGTCGATGTATTTTGCCACGTTGTCGACGGCTTCATCGCCACGCTGACCGCGAACATCAAGGGTGAGGTTGAAGTGCTGCGCCTTCTCGTTGATGTCGCTCATGATGCTCTTGTGCAGATACGACGGGTTCTGTTGCGCCTTGCGTGCCTGTGAACGACTGATTTTCCTGAGCTTGTCTGCGGTGGTGCGCAGTCTCACGTCTCCGAACTGCACCGTGACATCGGTGTCGGATATCGCCAGAAGCTCTCCGATGACCTCTAACTCATTGATACACACTGTGTCGCCGACTTTGAGCTCTTGAGAAAAGACTTCTTCTTTTTCCTCGGCTTTGAGCTTCTTTGCAATGACTTCGGCATCTTTCACGAGGTCGTTTTTCATCTCTTTGAGTTCCTCACGAAGCTCTTTGGTACGTTGCTTCTCCGCCTGAGCCTCCTTGATTTCCTTGATGGTCCGCTCAATCTTGGCGTTAGCCTTGTCGATGAGCGCTTGAGCCTCTTTGTTAGCCTCTTTCAATAGCCTATTTTTGTGTTTCTCGATGTCGGCAAGATGACCTTTGTATTTCGTGACAACCTCGTCGAGAAGTTGGTCGGCGACTTTCAGTTCATATTCTTTCTTGCGGACCTCTTTTTTCTCGATTTCGAGTTGCTGAAGCTGCTGGTCGAAGTCGAGGTGCTCTCGGCCAGAAATCTCTGCGGCGCTGTCGAGTATTTCGTTGGGGAATCCTATCTTTTTCGCAATTTCGAAAGCAAAGGATGAACCGGGCTTTCCTATCATCATCACGTAGAGAGGCTGCAGATAGCGAGTGTCGAACAGCATGGCTCCGTTGACTATGCCCGGATGGCTGTCGGCCAATAGTTTGAGGTTGGCATAGTGGGTGGTGACCACTCCGAACGAGCGCTTTTCGTTCATTTTAAGAAGTATGGCCTCGGCTATGGCCCCGCCAAGCTGGGGCTCCGTTCCTGTTCCGAATTCATCGATGAGGAACAAAGTGCGCTCGTTGCCTTGTTCCAATAGGGCCTTCATGTTGATAAGATGTGAGCTGTATGTCGAGAGGTCGTTCTCCAGCGACTGCTCGTCGCCTATGTCAATCAACATGTCGTGGAAGATGCCGCATTTCGAGTCGATTTTGACAGGTATTGCCAAACCGCATTGCAGCATGTATTGCAAAAGGCCTATTGTCTTGAGGCACACTGACTTACCGCCGGCGTTAGGACCCGATATGACAAGGATTCTGTCGTCTTTGCCGAGCTTCAAATCCAAAGGAGTGATGTGTTTGCCTTGGCCTTTCAGTTTCTGCTCCAGAAGAGGGTGGCGTGCTTCTATCCATTCGAACATCGGCTCGTCGGTTATTTCAGGTATGACACAGTTGTATTCGTGGCTCAACAGTGCCTTGGCCCTGATGAAATCGAGCAGTCCGAGAAGCCTCCATGACAAGAGCAGGTTGGGTATCTCGGGCCGCAGAATCTTTGTGAATGCAAGTAAAATCTTGTTTATCTCGCGGCGTTCGGCGTATTCGAGTTCCTTGATTTCGTTGTTGGTTTCGAATATCTCAGCTGGCTCAATGTACACAGTCTGTCCGGTTGCCGATTCGTCGTGAATGAATCCTCTAAGGGCGCGCTTGTCGGCGGCTCGCACAGGAATCACAGGGCGTCCGTCGCGTATGGTCATCTCGGCATTGCTGTCGGTCCAGCCAGAACTTTTTGCCTCGGTGAGGATTTTACGCATGCGGTGGTCTATGGAACTCTGTTTGCGGCGTATGTCGCGACGGATTTCGGCAAGTTCAGCAGAAGCGTTGTCTGGAATCTCGCCTTTGTCGTCTATAAGGCGCTCAATCTCTGTAAAGATATGGTTGTCAATGGATATGCCTTCGGCTAACGCTTTCAGGAACGGCACTTTTTCCGACGATTCCGATTTGAAAAACTTGAAAATGTACGATAGAGCTGAGAGGGTGGGCTTCAGAGCGAACATGCTCTCGAGGCTGATGACTGTGCCGTCTATCGAGAGGTGCTTGAACTCCTCACGCAGGTCGTTGTAGTCGCGCACAGGGAAAGGCACTCCGTCCTGCATCAGGGTATGGAAATCCTGAATCAGACGCAAGTGGGTGCCAATCTCGTCGGCATCGGTGCAGAAACTCATCTTTTCGACGAGTTCTTTTCCCATCTCGCTGATGCACAACTCGTTAAGACGACCTCTAACGATGTTGAACCCTATCTTTTTCTCAAAATCCGAAGGATATATCACATTAATAATTTTAAGGCTGCAAAGATACTAAAATTATTCTGCGTAATCTGCGGGAGAATTCATTATATTTGCAAAAATTATGTCATAATGAGATTTGAGCTTTGTGCAAACGGTTATCAATCAATTTTGAACGGCATTGAAGGTGGGGCTGACTGCGCCGAGCTTTGCGAGGCGCTTGAAGTAGGCGGCGTGACCCCTTCGTACGGGACACTTTTGCGTTGTAAGGACGTGACGTGGCGTGATTCAGCGAACTGCGTTCCCATCCGTGTGCTGATACGTTGCCGTCCGGGCAATTACATTTACAATGCTGACGAGATTGAAACTATGTGCAGGGATATAGAAATGGTGAAAAGCCTCGGTTATGAAGGCGTTGTCATAGGAGCATTGAACTCAGAAGGCAATTTGGACGTGCCTGCCATACGTCGGATGATGGCGGCAGGCGAAGGACTTGCGTTTACATTTCATCGGGCCGTTGACGCCTGCCGCAACCCGCTCGACTCTATCGAGACCCTCATCAGCCTCGGTTTCGACAAGGTGCTTACATCAGGTTGTAAACCAACCGCATACGAGGGAATCGACATGATTCGGGAGATGCAGACTCTGTTCGGCGATCGCATCAACATCATGGCCGGAGGAGGCATAAACGAGAAAAACATTATGCAGATTGTAGAAGCAACCTGCGTCAAAAACTGCCACGCTTCCCTGACATCACTAGTCGCCGACTGTCATAACGGCTTATATCCCAATGGAATAGACAATACAGGTGCCGACATGAGGTATAAAGTGTCAAATTTGGAAAGAATCAGAATTTTTGTGAACGTCATTAATTCGAAATGACGATTGATTATGAATATGAAAAAACTGTTACTAATTATAATTCCACTGATTTTTGCCGCCTGCTCAAGCAAAAATAGCAGTGTGCAGTCCTTGAATCAGGCCTGGAACCTGACTGCCGATACCTTGGACATTGATTTGCAGGTGAATGTGCCTTCGGTAGTGCAGGCCGACTTATACGGCGCAGGTCTCATCCCTCATCCATATCTCGGGGCAGTGGAAAGTGAACTTCAGTGGATTCCGCAGCACACATGGGATTATTCGTTGAGATTCAGCGTCAACGATGCTGTCTGGCAAAATGACAATATCGATTTGGTTTTCAATGGATTGGACACCTATGCAGACGTTTGGCTCAATGGTGAGAAGATACTGCATTCCGACAATATGTTTGTCAAATATCAGAAGGAGGTGAAAGGACTTCTGAAAAAGAACAACAACGAGCTGAAAGTGAGGTTCTATCCCTTTGATGCTCAGCGGGACAGCCTCATAGAGACTTACAGGCTGCGCTTCCCCGAAAAGTATGCTGTGATGCGCAAAGCCGCCTACCAAAACGGCTGGGACTGGGCTCCGCGCTATTTGAATGTCGGCATCTGGAAGGATGTCGAGCTGAGGGGCTGGAGCGGTTTCAAAGTGGAAAGCATGTCCGTTCTGACAGAGAATCTGAATGGCAACGACGCCGAAATGTCAGCTAACATCAAGGTTCTCAGCGATGGAACCAGTATCGCTGAATTTGTGGTTTTGAAGAACGGTGAGGAGCTTGCACGACAGAGTCTGGCAACCGAAGGCCAATACAGTTTAAAAATACCGTTTGAGATTAAAAACGCCAAGCTGTGGTGGCCAAACGAGATGGGTGAACAGAACATGACAGCCTTTGACATCAATATATACAAGGACGGCGAACTGTATGATTCCCGGAAGGTGATGACCGGTATCAGGAAAATCGAACTGGTTGAAGAGCCTGATGAGATTGGCAGTGCCATGTATTTCAAGGTAAACGGCAAGAAAGTCTATGCCAAGGGTGCCAACTATGTCCCGGAGGAAATGATAGAAACCTGGATGACCAAAGAGAAGACAGTCGGTCTGCTGGCTGAATGTGTGCCGGCTCATTTCAATATGCTTCGCGTATGGGGAGGCGGCATTTATCCGCCAGATTGGTTCTTCGATGCCTGCGACAGCCTGGGCATCATGGTGTGGCAGGACTTTATGTTCGCAGGCACAACGTATCCGTATTCGGAGGAGTTTTTGAACAATGTTCGCGAAGAGGCTATTCAGCAAGTGGTTCATTATCAGAGCCATCCGTCATTGGCAATATGGTGCGGCAACAACGAGATAAGCGAGGGCTACGTCAACTGGGGCTGGCAGAAATCCATGGGTTGGACCGACGCCGACTATCTCGAGATGAAGCGTGGAATGGATACTTTGTTTGTCGATATTTTCTCGGATGTGGTCAAGACTTACGACGGCACACGGGACTATTGGCCAAGCTCACCAAAGAACGGCTGGGGTAAGGCTGCCAGTCTGACCGAAGGCGACGTTCACTATTGGGGAGTATGGTGGGGTGAATTGCCATACGAAGCCTATCTTGAAAAAGTCGGACGTTTCAACAGCGAGTTCGGCTATCAGGCTTATCCTGCGCTCTCCACATTGGAGGAGATATCGCCCGAATTGGACAACGAAGTGATACAGGCTCACCAGAAACACAGCAGGGGAGAGGAACTGATTCGGAAACATATAGAACGTTACATCGGTTCGAAAGACGAAGGATTATTAAGCTATTACAGCCAGTTATCCCAGGCTTACGGCATAGGCATGGCCATAGAGGCCCAGCGCGCAGCCAAACCCCGCAGCATGGGCAGTCTTTATTGGCAACTCAACGATGCTTGGCCTGTAATATCCTGGTCATCGATTGATTATTTCGGCAATAAGAAAGCCTTGCAATGGAAACTCATGGATTTGTATGCACCTATATTAATAGGTATGCTTCCGACAACCGACGGTAACTATACAGTTTACGCAAACAGCGACCTCTATCGAGACGTCAACGGACATCTGGTGTTCAGGGTAAAGGATTTGGATGGCAACGTGCTGAAAGAACTGATTGAAAAGGTTTATATTCCGGAAAACGGCTGCATTGATTTGCCCCTGGATGTCAACGATTTTGTCAAAGGCATAGACAAAACGAATGCCTATGTCGAGATGCTCCTGATTGAAAATCAAGATGTTCTGGCTCAAAGACTTCAGTATTTCGTATGTCCTAAGGAGCTGAAGCTGAAGCCTGCCGATCCGTCGCCTATAATTGACTCTAGAAAATATAGGATAACCATGACATTTATGTCTTCAACCCTGGTTAAAGACGTCTACATCGATATTCCTGAGGGTTGCTACGGTCTGTCTGACAACTCCTTCGACCTTGAGCCGAACAAGTCGAAAACCGTGACGCTTAGAAAAAATGTCGAAGACCCGGAAATAAAGGTTTACAGTCTCAATCCGGAGTATTAGTCAAGCTTCAGCACTGCGAGGAATGCCGACTGTGGCACTTCCACATTGCCGATTTGACGCATACGTTTCTTACCTTCCTTCTGCTTTTCGAGAAGCTTGCGCTTACGTGAGATATCGCCGCCGTAGCATTTTGCTGTCACGTCCTTGCGCACCTGACGCACTGTTTCGCGGGCGATGATTTTTGCTCCCACTGCAGCCTGAATGGCTATGTCGAACTGCTGGCGTGGTATCAACTCCTTGAGTTTCTCACACATACGACGTCCGAATGAGTAGGCGTGGTCGGTGTAGATGAGGGTTGACAAGGCATCGACAGTGTCGCCGTTGAGCATTATGTCGAGTTTCACCAGCTTGGAAGGCTTGTAGCCGTTGATATGATAGTCGAATGAGGCGTAACCTCTTGATATTGATTTCAGTTTGTCGTAAAAATCGAACACTATCTCGCTCAGAGGCATCTCGAAAGTGAGTTCCACACGGTCGGTGGTGAGGTAAACCTGGTTTTTCAGTATGCCGCGACGTTCGATGCAAAGTGTCATGATGGAGCCTACATATTCATTTTGCGAGATAATCTGTGCCATGATATATGGCTCGTCTATGTGGTCGAGACGTGTGGACTCGGGCATGCCGCTGGGGTTGTGCACGTCGACTACGCTGCCGTCGGTCAGATAAGCCTTGAACGAGACGTTAGGCACTGTGGTGATAACGTCCATGTTGAACTCACGGTCCAGACGCTCCTGTATGATTTCCATGTGAAGCAATCCCAAGAAACCGCAACGGAATCCGAATCCCAAAGCGGCCGACGACTCCGGCTCCCAAACCAATGAGGCATCGTTGAGCTGCAGTTTCTCCAACGAACTGCGCAGCTCTTCGTAATCGTCAGCGTCAACAGGATATACACCGGCGAAAACCATAGGCTTCACATTCTCAAAACCTGCTATAGGCTTGTCACAAGGATTGTCGACCGAAGTGATGGTGTCGCCAACCTTTACCTCCTTGGATGTCTTGATACCCGATATGATATATCCTACGTTACCTGCGGAAAGCTCTTTCTTCGGAACCTGCTTCATCTGCAACACACCTATCTCGTCGGCGTCATATTCCATGCCGGTATTGAAAAACTTGACGTTTTCTCCGGTGTGAATGGTGCCGTTCATGATGCGGAAATAGGCTATGATACCGCGGAATGAGTTGAACACTGAGTCGAAAATAAGAGCCTGAAGAGGGGCGTTAGGGTCGCCTTTAGGGGCTGGAATACGCTTGACTATGGCATCCAAAATTTCAGGAACTCCCAAGCCTGTACGGGCTGAACAGCGTAAAATATCCTCTCTTTCGCAGCCGATGAGGTCGACAATCTGGTCTTCCACCTTCTCCGGCTGAGCGCTGTCCATGTCGATTTTATTCAGTACGGGAATGACTTCCAGGTCGTGATCAATGGCCATGTAAAGATTGCTGATGGTCTGAGCCTGAATGCCTTGCGATGCATCCACAACCAGCAGAGCGCCTTCGCATGCCGCTATTGAACGTGAAACTTCATATGAAAAGTCGACGTGACCGGGAGTATCTATCAAATTAAGGGTATAAACCTCGCCTTCATGCTCATATTTCATCTGAATGGCGTGGCTCTTGATGGTGATGCCACGCTCGCGCTCGAGGTCCATGTCGTCCAGAACCTGATCTACTAACTCTTTCTTTGTCAGTGTGTTAGTGAGCTCAATGAGCCTGTCGGCCAAGGTGCTTTTACCGTGGTCAATATGTGCTATTATGCAAAAATTCCTAATCTTGTCCATAAACTGCAAAAATACTAAAAATCTCAATAATTAAGGCTAAAATTATTTTTGAAAAATTTTGCTGGATTTTTGTTTGTTTAATAGAAAATAAGTTTATAACTTTGCAAAACCATTAAGACATGGAATTTTGTTAATAAAAAGATATCATCATGGCTAAGAAAATCAGAATCGGCATCAACGGTCTGGGACGAATCGGACGCTTGGTGCTTCGTGCCGCACAACATCGTGACGACATTGAAATTGTTTACATGAATGGCACATGCCCAGTCGACTATCAGGCTTATATGATCAAGTACGACACCATGCATGGTCAGTTCGATGGTACCATCGATTACAACCTGGAAAAGAGTACACTGATTATCAACGGTAAAGAGATTCCGGTGAGTGTTAGCCGTGACCCAGTTGGCCTGAAATGGGGCGAATATGGCGCGGATTACGTCATCGATTCAACAGGTAAGTTCCTCACCAAGGAGGCTGTGCAACCGCACCTTGACAGCGGTGCGAAGTATGTCATCCTTGCCGGCCCATCTAAGGACGACACCCCTATGTTTGTCTGCGGTGTCAACGATAAGACATACGTAAAAGGCACTCAGGTTGTGTCAAACGCATCATGCACCACCAACTGTCTGGCACCTTTGGCTAAGGTCGTCAACGACAGATGGGGCATAGCCAGCGGTTTGATGACAACAGTGCATTCAACCACAGCTACACAGAAACCTATCGACGGTCACTCATTGAAAGACTGGCGTGGCGGTCGTGCCGCATCTGGCAACATCATCCCTTCGACAACAGGCGCTGCCAAGGCAGTGGGTAAGGTGATCCCAGAACTCAAAGGTAAGCTTACAGGTATGTCGATGCGCGTTCCTACATTGGACGTTTCGGTTGTCGACTTGACCTGCAATCTTGTTAAACCTGCCACATATGATGAAATTTGCGCAGCAATGAGGGAAGAGTCGGAAGGCGCTTTGAAAGGCATACTCGGATACACCGAGGACGCAGTGGTTTCGAGCGACTTCATGGGTGACATCCGCACCTCCATCTTCGATGCCAAAGCAGGTATAGCTCTGACAGACACCTTCGTGAAACTCGTGGCTTGGTATGACAACGAGATCGGCTACTCCAACAAGCTTCTCGATCTCATCCACACCATGGCTGTCATCAACGGGGACTTTTAATCAGTCGGAAGTTAAAAGCTAGAGCCGCGCGTCAGCGCGGCTCTTTTTTATTGAATTTTTTTTATTGAATTTTTCAAAAAAATCTTGCAGTTGTCGCAAATCATATATAATTTTGCAGTTTGATACGAGCATTTTTTAAAGACAAGAAAGATTATGATGACTTTACCTGATGATTATACCTTGGAAGAGAAAGAAGAACTGAACCGACAGTTCGAAAATCTTTTGCAGTGTTGGAAATCTCGAAAAAACGATCAAGATGTTGAGAAGGTGACCGAGGCTTACCTTCTTGCTGCCAACGCCCATAAAGACGCCCGCCGCCGCTCCGGTGAACCGTATATGTATCATCCGCTTGCTGTGGCAACCATCATCGCAGGCGAGATGGGTATGGGACGCACATCCATAATCTGCGGACTTCTTCACGATGTGGTGGAAGATACTGATTACACTGTGGAAGACATGCGTGAGCGCTTTGGCGACAAGGTGGCCGAGATAGTTGACGGTGTCACCAAACTCACCAAGGAGGATTTCCATGAACAAGCCCGCAGTCTTCAGGCTGAAACTTTCCGTAAGGTCATCATGAGTATGTCTTATGACATACGCGTCATACTCGTAAAACTTGCTGACCGTACACATAACATGCGCACTCTAGACGCCATGCCGCATCATAAGCAGCTCAAAATCGCCTCGGAGACCGCACAGATATACGCACCATTGGCTTACCGTCTGGGACTTTATAAGATAAAGCTAGAACTGGACGATTTATGCCTCAAATATATCAACCCTCAGGCATACGAGTCGGTGGAACGCCAGCTGGCAGAGGTTAGAGAAAAGAAAATCAAGGAGTTGGAAGACTTCATGGCTCCGGTGAAAGCCGACATGGAGAGGATGGGCATTAAGGTGAGAACCCTTGCTATAGAACGTAATGTCAGCAGCGTATGGGAGCGCATGGCCAAGTTCGGACAGTCACTTGACGAGGTTTATGACGCCTACGTGGCACGTATCATAATCGACTGCAAGAATATTGAGGATGAGAAGATAGTATGTTGGGAGACCTTTGCGGCCTTCACAAGATATTATTATCCTGACAATAAAAAACTGCGTGACTGGGTGTCATTCCCCAAAACCAACGGCTATTCTTCCATACACGCTGTGTTCATGAGCAAGGACGGCAACTGGGTGGAAACTCAGATACGTACCGAGCGCATGGACCAGATAGCCGAGAACGGATTCTCTGCCTATTGGAAATACCGCGACCAGAACACCACAGCGGAGTCTGGCCTGGACCTTTGGATGAAGGTGGTGAAAGATTTGGTACAGCAGGCTGACGCCAATCAGGTGACTGCCATAGACTTTATCGACACCTTCCGTCTGGACCTCTTCAACGATGAGATATTCGTATTTACTCCGGCCGGTGATAAGCTCACAATGCCGAAAGGCTCGACAGTGCTCGACTTTGCGTATGCAGTGCACAGCGACATAGGCAATCATTGCGTGGGAGCCAATGTCAACAAGAAACTGGCTCGTCTGGACACTGAACTCAAGATGGGAGACCAGGTGGATGTCATCACATCGGAATACCAGGTACCACAGGAGAAGTGGTTTGACTTCCTCCGTACTTCGGGCGCCAAGAGCAAACTGAAGAACGGCATAAAGGAATACCGTAAATCGTTTAAGGATCAGGGTAAGGAGACTCTTAAGGAATATTTCAAAAAGCTCAATATAGAATTCAGCAGACAGAACAGAAGCGACTTAGCCGAAAGTCTGGGCCTTGACAACCGCAACGACCTTTATTATATGGTGGCCGTCAACAAGGTCAGCATGCAGGATGTTGAGGATTTCTTCAGGAAAGACGAGAGCAGCTGGTCGGACAACCTATGGAAATACTTCACCTTCGGACTGATGAAGCCTTCCAAGAAGAAGGATGGCACCAAGAATAAGGAGAATATGCCTGAATATACCATTGCCACATGCTGCACACCTATCCCGGGTGATGACGTAGTGGCAATAAGCCTGCCTGGTGAACCTATGCAGATACACCATCCGGACTGTCCTGAGGCTATGAAGCTGATGTCACGCTACGGCGAAAACATAGTCAAAGCGAGGATGCAGTTTGGCGACGAATTCTCATTCCTTGCTACTATCAAGATAGTGGCAACCAATAAGATAGGCTTTGGAGCCGCCTTGTTCGAACTGGTAACCAACAAAGAGAAACTCGACATGCACTCCCTTGAGATGAAAGCCGAGGGCGGAGTGGTTGAAGCCATGGTGTCGGTGTATGTTAACAACCTGAAAACTCTTGAGAATCTTATTGATAAAATCAAGAGGATAGACTTGGTACAAAGGGTTGAGAGAGTGGGTAGGAGAGGCTGAGTAAATTTTTCTTGAAAAATAGGGCTCGAATCCAATTTTTTTGTGTATTTTTGAACTCCGAATGGTTTATTTACTATTTGGTTATTAATCTGTGGATTTTAAATTTTAAATCATTAAATTTAAATAATATAACTATGGCAAAATTAGATTTGCTTTTGGGTTTGCAATGGGGCGATGAAGGAAAAGGCAAGGTTGTTGACGCTTTAACGCCTAAGTATGATATGGTATGCCGTTTCCAGGGTGGTCCGAATGCCGGTCACACTATTGAATTTGACGGTAAGAAGTTTGTGCTTCACACCATCCCGTCGGGCGCTTTTAACGAGCAATGTGTCAACGTGATAGGCAATGGTGTCATCATTGATGCAAAGATTTTGAAAGATGAGATAGACGGCTTGGCCGCGGCGGGCGTCGATTTGACGCAGCGCCTGCTGATATCCAACAAGGCTCACCTGATTCTGCCTACCCACCGTGTGCTGGACGCCGCTAACGAGAAGGCTCTCGGCAAGATGAAAATCGGCTCCACACTTAAGGGCATAGGACCGACCTATACCGACAAGACCGCCCGCCGCGGCCTTCGTATAGGCGACATAATGATGAGCGATTTCCGTCAGCGTTACGAAAACGCCAAGGCTAAGCACATGCAGCAAATCAAGGAATTGGACTACGATATTGAAGAGGTTCGCCTCGATGGCATGAATTTCGCCGATTATGAGCGCGTTTGGTTCGAAGCCATAGAATTCCTGAAGAAATTCCGTTTCGTTGAGAGCGAATATCTTATCAACAAATATCTTGATGAAGGTAAGAAAGTTTTGGCCGAGGGTGCTCAAGGCTCTATGCTAGACGTCGACTTCGGCAGCTATCCGTTTGTGACATCATCGTCGGTGGTGGCGGCTGGAGCATGCTCCGGACTGGGCGTAGCTCCAAGCAAGATAGGCAAGGTGTACGGCATCTTCAAAGCCTATTGCACCAGAGTAGGCACAGGCCCGTTCCCGACAGAATTGTTCGACCAGACTGGCGAGATGCTACGTGCCAACGGTCATGAATTCGGTGCAACAACAGGCCGTCCGCGCAGAACCGGCTGGCTCGATATCCCGGCCTTGCGTTATGCCTGCATGCTGAGCGGAGTGACCGACCTGATGATGATGAAATCGGACGTGATGGACGACCTCAAAGAAATCAAGGTCTGCATAGGTTACGAATACAACGGACAGACCATAGATTATCTGCCGTACGACGCCTGCACAGCCACCATGAAGCCGGTTTACACCACTCTGAAAGGCTGGAACTGCAAGATTGAAGGAAAGATTCCGCAGGAACTTGAAGATTACATCAAATTCATAGAGGAAAAAGTGGGTGTGCCGATTAAATTCGTGTCGTACAGCCCAGATAGAAACGCAAACATATTGAGATGATAATACTTGAAAAACCATACGTCTCCGCTCCATTAGTCGAGTATTTGGAGAAATCACAGATTGCAGTATTGAAAAATGAGATGGCTGAGCTTCTGATGAAGCAAGGCCATCGTCTTAATTTGCTGAACGACATAGAGTTTGTAGAGCAGTACAAGCAGACAGGCAAGCTTTATGCAGTGTCAGAAAATGCTTTGGTATGGCTTTATCCTCATCTGGCGGGCTCTGAGCTGGTCGAGAAGGTGAAGATAGTGAAAGACAAGGCCGAGTTCCGCAAGATCTGCGCCAAGATTTTCCCTGACTTCTATTATAAAGAAGTGGAAATGAATGATTTGCGCTCATTGAACCCCGATGAGCTGCCTCTGCCATTGGTGATAAAACCGGCAGTCGGATTTCTCAGCGTTGGCGTTTACATAGTACGTAGCAAAGCGGAGTGGAATGCCGCTTTGGACGATATTGACAAGAACTTCGCCAAACAGTGCGAGGTTTTCCCGGAGACTGTGGTCAAGAGCGGAAAATTCGTGTTGGAAGAGTTCATCCAGGGTGAGGAATACGCAGTAGACGCCTTTTATGACAAGGATGGCAAGCCTAATATTATCAATATCTTCCACCACATTTTCAAGTCGGAAACTGACGTCAGCGACCGTCTTTACTGCATGAGTAAGGAAATTTTCGAAAGCAATTACGGAAAGTTCAACCAGTTCCTGATTGACTTGAACGGAGTGCTGCAGCTGCGCAACTTCCCTATGCACGTGGAATTCCGTGTCGACAAGAACACAGGTAAGGCCATCCCGATTGAGGTCAACCCGCTGCGTTTCGCCGGCATGTGTCTGAACGATTTGACACGTCATACCTGCGGTTTGCTGCCGGTACAGGCTTTCTTCGAAGGCATCCATCCGGATTATGAAACAATGTGGAACGGCATTGAGGACGATATTTTCAGTTTTATAGTTCTTGACAAGCCATACGAGACAACGAAAGCCCTTGATTTTGAGAAGATTAAGAATCATTTCCATGGCGTGGTTGAGACTCGCGACATTATGAATCCAGCCATGAGCGTCTGGGGATTCTTATTCATGAAAACGGATAAGGAGCATAGAAGCGAACTGAACGAGATATTGAATTCTAATTTAACGGAATTCATAATTCATTAGTTGTCAATTCTTTAGCCTTCAGCTTTCGCGGAAAGGTGGCAGCTAAAGAATGACAACTAATGACGTTAAAAAACAATTAAAGCTATGAAAAGACTAATCCTTATTATCGCCGTTGCGTTGCTTGTAACAGCGTCGTGTTCCACGAGCAGGATAACGAAAAAAGAGCAGGATGCATTAGCATTTCTTGATGCTTCTTTGCTGTTATGCGATCGCGCCGAGTACAGCCAGGATTATTTCATGCAGAATATTCAGACTTCTTTCAAGGCAAAGAAAGAATTGCCTTGGGGCAAGCGCGTTCCTGATCGCGAGTTCAAGCATTTTGTTTTGCCGATTCGAGTGAATAACGAGAATCTTGACAATTTTCGCATGGCTTATTATGAGGAATTGCGCGACAGAGTCAAGAATTTGTCGATGTACGACGCCGTGTTGGAAGTTAACCATTGGTGCCATGAGAAGGTGAATTATAAAGGTTCCGATTCCAGGACGAGCTCTCCGATGGCGACAATCAAGACATCGTGGGGACGCTGCGGTGAGGAATCTACGCTGCTCGTTTCGGCTCTGCGTACTGTGTGCATCCCAGCACGTCAGGTTTATGTCCCGCGCTGGGCGCACTGCGACGACAACCACGCCTGGGTGGAGGCATGGGTCGACGGCAAATGGCATTTCCTGGGTGCTTGCGAGCCGGAGCCGGTGCTCGATTTGGGCTGGTTCAACGCTCCAGCATCACGCGCATTGCTAGTGCACACTCGCGTTTTAGGCGATTACGACGGTCCGGAAGAAGTGATAAGTAAAACGCCATATTATACCGAGATAAACGTTATCGACAACTACGCAGAGACAGCAAAACTTAATGTGAAAATTGTTGGCGATTATAAAAAAAACGTAAAAGATGCACGCGTCGATTTTAAGATTTACAACTATTCGGAATATCATACTGTAGCAACTAAATACACTGATAATCAAGGAGAAACATGGTTGACGGCTGGTCGTGGAACCATGATGGTTTACGCCTCGAAAGACGAAAAAATCGGTTGGGATGTTGTAAAAATTGGTGAGATTGATACTGTAACAATTAGATTATATGAACCAGCATCCTGGCCTTTATGGCAGTGTAATGATGCGGATTGGCGAAAAAGATTGATTCATTATTATGATTACGATATAATTCCGCCTGCGGAAAATGCCAGAATTCCAGATGTTTCCACTGAAATACGTGCTAAAAATAATCGACGTTTGGCAATAGAGGATTCAATCAGAAACGCTTATGTTGCCCAATGTATCTCTGCTCAGAACGAAGGTGATTACGATAAGGAGATCATGGCGAAGACATGGGGTAACTATCAGACTATCAAGGATTTTGTCGATTATGCGAGAGGTTTGGATAGGGAAGAGGAAGCCTGTAAAATATTGAATGTTTTGACAGATAAAGATTTACGTGACGTAAATTTAAATGTATTAATCGATTGTTTAAACCATGTAGAGACGTCTCCTGAAACGTCTCAAAAACGTGGAAATATCATTAATGACGATTTCTATTACCAATACGTTGTAAATCCTCGTGTCTCAAACGAGATGTTGCGGCCATATGTTAAGGCGTTTCACGAAACGTCCCTGCCTGATAATGTTGAGACTTTGATCAAATGGGTTAGTGATAGCATTATAGTCGATGAAGCCTTCGGTGAAAGTAGAACCCCGATTTCACCGGCTGGGGTATTGCGCTCACGTCATGCCGACTCGCATTCACGCGACATATTCTTTGTCGCGATGGCGCGAACCAAAGGCATTACATCACGTATTGACCCTGTCACTGGTAAGGTTCAATATTTTGATAATCAGTGGGTTGATGTGGAATTTGAAAAATCTGATGACGTTAATCAAAACAAACCTGGCACATTGGTCATCCATTATGATGGCACCGATGACCCACGTTATTATACCCATTTCTCGATAAAGAAATTCAACGGAAACACATTTGATTTGTTGGCTTACGACGCCATGGACCCGGGAATGGATGTCGGATTGACATATTCTCAAATCATGGAACATGGCGGTTTGTCGCTTGATCCTGGATATTACGTCATGAGCTCGGGACCGCGTCTTGCCGACGGCAGCGTGCTTAACCATTCGGCAGTTTTTTATATTGAAAGCGGTGAAACCACTCATGTTGAGCTGATAATGCGCGAACCCATCGTAGAGACGTTTCCTGAAACGTCTCTGCCAGATGATTTCGTAAATCCTTATTTGCCTGAAAATTATGATAAAGATAAATATATCCTAGTTTTTCCTGACGGATATTCCCCTGAGCCTACACAACATGCTATGTGGAGCATAGTCCAAAATAAAAAGGAGTTCGACGAGTGGGGCGGAAGCGTGGTTTTTGTTTTTCCAAATAAGGAAAAATATGATGAGTTTTCATTTATGTATCCTGAGAGTCTATACGATCGTTCACTACCGAACAACAGCATTTTTGCAATTGACGAAAAAATGTGTTACAAGGTTGTAGATGATTTGGATCTGAAACAAAATATGTATCCTATCTTGCTGATTATCAATAAGGACAATAAAGTAATCTTTAAAGATCAAGGTTATACAATAGATGTCGCTGAAAGAATGCTGAACGTCCTGAAATAGCCTATCGCACTGAGTTGGCGTAAATTCCGAGGAATATATCGCGCAAAAGGGCCTGATCGTGGTCTTTATAATCGTCTATCCATTTCATATACCTCAGAAAATCAGCTTTTTGCTGTTCAGTATAATAGCTGGCATATTTGTTGCTTTCGCTTCGTAAGTCGTTGGCGATGAAGTTATTGGACATCGACGTATAACCTGAGTTGATGCGTTCGTCTATCAACTTGGCTATGTTGGTGAAGTAGTCTCCCGGTATGCTGTCCATCCTGATTAAATCTTCCTTGCTGACCGGCTCGCATATGTGGAAATGTACGTGTCCTTTGGGCTGCATTATGCCGGTGATGATGCTGTTGAGGTCTTCGCCCGGTCTCTTTTCATAGCGGCCGTTGACCTTGGTGGCATAGAGTTCCAGGGTTTTCAGCTTGTCGCACGACTCCCACTCGTATGACACTGATACCGGGACTATGTTCATTTCCGCCAAGGAAAGCACCTTGTCGTCGCGACGGCTCATCCAAAACATCTTGATAATGGCAGGGTCGGTGGCGTCTATGCCGTTTTTAGTGCGTCCGTTACGCTGGGCTATCCATACCGACTCTTTCTCATCAGTAATGACATGACGCATATATTCTGATGTGTGCATCAGATTGTTGTAAAACTCCATACGGTTGCCGCCCCGTTCTATGCGGAACATCTTGTTGGCCTTGCCGAAATCTACTACCAAAGGGTGCTCCATGAGGTTGCTGCCAAAAGTGATCTGACAGGTGTTGTGACCTCCGGCATTCAGTATATACTGGAGAAACATGGCATCGAGCACTATGTCACGATGGTTGGAAATAAACAGGTAAGGCTTCTTTTCCTTTATGTTGTCAAGCCCGGACCAATCGAATCGGGTGGTAGTCTTTTTTACTAAAATCTCGATGACTTCTTTTAGGAATCCAACCTGTAACTCATAGATATTCTTGATGCTACGTAGTCTATCCCTAAGTACTTCAGCGTCTGTGTCCGGCATGAGGTATTGGGCTATGGACGGTATAAGCTCGCTGTCGGCTATACGCTGCATAGCTGAAGGGAACTCGTCGGAATTATAGGGTCGTATGTCGTCGAATTTAGCCATTATTTGTTTCTTAAGTCGATGAATTTTATGGGTTTACGGCTCTTTGCCGGATAATTGATCTTCTGTATTTCCTCAACACTATGGATTTCTATTTGCGGTGCCACTCTTATGCGTGAGCGGAAACTGTCTTTCAGCTCTTTCACCACATCGAAGTCGGGCTGGTGCTTCAGTCCGATTTTGACTACTACATCGTCGGTTCCAGCCTCGCTTTGGCGCACTTCTATGACGTAATTTTCAACATAGTCGGTGTTGTCGAGAACATCGTTTATCGCTGGCGGGTACAGGGTGGTGCCCTTGAGCTTTATCATGTTGTTCTTGCGCCCGACCAGAGGGGTGAGGCGGTAGGAATTGCGTCCGCATCGGCATTGCTCTACTATTTTAGAGGCTATGTCGCCTGTGCGGAAACGCAGCAGAGGCATGGCTTCAACGCCGAGGGTTGTAATCACTATCTCGCCTTGCTGGCCGTCGGGTACAGGCAGTCCGTCGTCACCTATAATTTCCACTATGATAAGCTCCGGATGCACATGACCTCCCATTCCGAATTCGCATTCCGAGAAGGTGGCGCCCATTTCAGTGGAAGAATATGTGGCAAACAGCTGTACATCCCATTTCTCCTTGATTTTGCGGCCAAGCAGGTTGAGGTTGAAGTCCTGGTCGCGAAGGCCTTCGCCTATGCCTATGATGCGGCGTATGCTGCTGTTTTTATAGTCAATGTTGTGGTCTTCTGCGTATTGTATGAGCTTCAGAATGAAAGACGGCACACACATTATGGTGTCGGGTTTGATGCGGCGTATGGTGTCCCATTGCAACTCCGGTATGCCGTTACCCACACGAATGACGCCGGCGCCAAGCTCGCGGAGGCCGAGAAAATATGCCAGTCCGGCCATGAAGCGCTTGTCCAGTGTGGTCATCAGCTGCACTATGTCACCGGGCTTGACGCCGGCGCATTCAAACGACTTTTTCTCATTGTAAGCCAGTCGCTGCAGGTCTTTCTCGGTGCATCCGAATGTCACCGGGTCGCCCAAAGTGCCCGAAGTGGTGATGTAATCTATAATTTTGTGCTTCGGACAGCACAGAAACTCGTCGTTGAACAGCTGTAAGTCTTTTTTCTCGGTGAATGGGATCTTCACCAAATCTTCTATGTGGCGAATCTTCTCTATATTGATGCCGTAGCTCTTGAACATTCGCTGGTAATATGGTGAATTAGCCTCCAGATATTTCAGTGCTTCGTGGAGCGACTGTTCCTGGAAAGCCTTGATTTCCTCAATGGATTTGTATTCAATGTCGTTGTCAATCATAACATTAAACATATTAAAAGCCCGTTTCATCAAGCCATTCGATAAACTCATACTTCCAGTTCCGGCATTCCTCGCTGCCTTTGACTTCGCTTACGCCGAAACCGTGTCCGCCTGTGTTGTATTGAATGTATCTGTGCTTGATATTTTTTGCTGTTAAAGTGGAATCGAGCAGGATGGAGTTGTGGTAATCAACAGTCGGGTCGTCGACGCAGTTGACGATAAACACCGGCGGACAGTCGTCCGGTACCTGAAGTTCCAATGACAGTGAGTCGCGCCAGACGGCATCGTTTTTTCTGTACTCTCCCAACAAGGCGCGACGGGAACGTTTGTGCACGTATGGCTCGTTCATAGTCACCACTGGATAGATGCTGCCTGCAAAGGCCGGATGGTTTTCCTCCCTGTCTGAGAAACAGGTTGTCATCATTGCCAGATGACCTCCGGCTGAAAAACCTATGATACCCAAACGGTCAGGGTCTATGTGATATTCTTTGGAATGCTCTTTTACATACTTGATAGCCTGCTGGGCGTCAAGCAGCATGTCGGGATGCTGGTGACCTCTGAAAATAAGATGGTAATGGAAAAAATATGCGCCCCATGTGGCCGCTCTGTAACGGAGGACGAAAGCTGAAATGCCTTGCGACTGAAACCAACGGGCCACATCGTCGCCTTCACTCATTTTGGCGAGCCAGAAATAACTGCCTCCAGGACAAATTATTACCGAGGTGCCGTCAATGTTGTTTTCTGCTATAAATGGCGTTAAAGTTACCTGTTTGCTGTGTTTTACCTCGCCATCGCCCCAAATTCTTATTCTTTCTTGAGCGGCGACGGTTGCTGCAGTTAAAATCAATAACGATAAAACAACTAATCTTCTTAACATTCTCTACACAAAAACTTAGGCATAACCCCGTTAGTTGTCGCAAAGATACGACTATTATTTTATTTCACAAAATTTTTATGGGTTAAATGATTATCTGCCGGCCAGTTTTTGGTAAAGCTTGTCCTCTCGTATTCTCAATAGCTTGGAAAAGTAGATGATGCTAGTGGAAACGTGGGCTTTGTTGATTGACGGATTGACCAGTTTGACAGAACCGCCTTTCCCTTCTAGTTTCCGGTATGTCATCACCGCATGCTGATAGGGGATGCAGTTGTCGTTTTTGGAATGTAGCATTATTACAGGCGATTGCGGGGTCCATCCCTCTACGCAATCGTCCAGATCAAATGCCGCTGCCATGGTTTTAAACAGAGACGTATTGGTGTCGAGTACCATGGGGTTGAAATAATAGTTCGGGTCAGCGCTTTCCACTCTATTATCAAGTCGGTAAACAAGATCCCACAGGCTGTCGTCATTAACTAGCAGTATGCTGTCTATGCCTGTCTCAATGGCTTTGTCGGAGAGAAAATCGCGCAATTGGAGATCACCCAAACAGTCACTGTGAGCGTAAAACAGGCTGCGCAGTCCTTGTAGATAAACAGTTGGGGTGCTGCCCATATTGCTTCTGCTTATGGCTGTTTCGTAAAGGTTTATGGGCTTGTAAACTCCGTCTCCGCACAAGCTCCATCGCAGATTGATACGCTGGGCAAGACTGTCGGGCAGTACGGTTTCTATGTACTTGTGCATGGCCATGGCGTAGCCGCCACCCTGACTGTAACCTGTGTTCCAAGTATAGAAATCGTCGGACAAAGCAATCCCGGCATCCTGTACTATATCAAGTGCTGCCAAGACGCAGTCGGTGGCGCAGCGCGCGTGATAGTTGAGCGCAATATAAGGATGAGGCTTGCCTTCAGTGACGCCGCAACCGTAATAATCGGGGAACACGCAGATAGTGTTATCGGCTGTCAGCACAGCTTCTATTGGGATGTCGCGGGAAGGGGTTATGGTGTAGCTCGGAGCCATAATGCGATGATAAACAAGCATTCTGGAAGGCTTGTTGTCTGGCAAAATTGGAATGGTGACAAGCCCGGACAGTGTCACAGGGTCGCCTTGAGGAGAAATCGAGGTGTAGGTAAATGAAATAGCACGGAAAGTGGTCTTCTTTACACTGTTTTTTCCTTTATTGAGCGCAAAATGATGACGCCTGATATGCCCTTTGATTACAAACTTGAACTGCCGTACGGGAACATGCAGAATATCTAATTGGCGCGCCATGGTATTAAGACCCTCGTTCATAAGTTCGGTGAAAGTGAAGTCACGTATATCTGTCACACAGGCATCTTGCACCGACTGGGCCGGCAGCTGAATGCTGAGTATCAGTAACAGTGTTATATATAACGACTTCATCCTCATTTTGCAATATTTTTACAACTTGAACTCTTGCTGTTGGCTGCAATGACTTGTCGTCTGAGTTCCTGTTCTCCAATCAGTTGCGCGCAAACCTTCATGCTGCCAACAAGCACTCCCAGCATGCCGTGGGCATTGACGCTCTGTCCGGCCAGCAACAGATTTGGCACTTTTGTTTTGGGTAATATGGATCCGGCTACACCCATCTGTACGTTTTTTGCCAAACCGTACATGGAGCCGTTGGGGGTTAGAGTGTAGTCGCGGTAGGTTAGTGGAGTGGCTGTGTTGATATCTGCTATGCTGTCTCTCAAACCGGGGAAATCTTTCTCCACCAACGATATCAGACGTTCGGCCATGTCTTTTTTAAACTGCTCATAATCAGAGCCTCTATGCCCGACAGAGGTGCCTTCCCATTGCTTTACGGCATCCATAGACATGTACGACAGAATCACGGCACTTTGAGCGAAGCGCGGATTATCTTCATGGCAATAGTGCATGTAGAGATATCCTTGCGGCCAAGTTCCGTCAACCTTTCCTGTCACATCCCAAGGAGTATCCACTCTGAATCCATAGAAATTTGAGTTGTAATAAGGCATGCTCTCGTCCTTGAATCGTAAGTAGAGCGAGAAAACCGAGGCTGTGTCCCGCATTTCCTGGATTCTTGACTGGTAAGCTCTATTGAATACCTTGTCGTCAACCATTTCAAGCAGATGCTTGGGATTGATGTCTGAAATAACCAGGTCGGCCGGGTAGAATTCACCGTTTTCGGTCAGCACGCCTTTTGCGACCTTGTCTTCAACTGCTATTTTGGTGACTTTCTGCCGCGTGAGTACTCTACCACCATGACTGTTCAACACTGCAGTCAGGGCTTGGGCTATGGTGTCGCTGCCACCTACAATCCTGAATGCTCCGTTATTGTAAAAATCGAATATGAAAGCATGGGTGGAGAAGGGGGTGATGCCTCTCACGGCTGCATAAAGCGATATGTTGCCTAACAACACCTTGCGCAACAGCGGATCGGTGACGGTTTGTTCCAATACATTGTCTATACTTCTGAATAACAAAGAGTTATCTGTTAAGGCTTCGCTGCTGCCCTCTAGGTCGCGATAAGGAGAAAGTGAAGCTACTTGATGCACCAAGTCGCAATAACGCTTCAAATTTTCACGTTGAGATGGAAAACGTGCGGATAGCTTTTCAATGAAGGCTTCACGTCCGTTGGGGATGGCAAAACGTTCTCCGTCCAGTGAAATTACATCGTAAGCTTCGGGGTTCAGACGACTTAGCTTGATTTTATCCTTTATTTCCAGATAATTAAGGTAGTTGGAGAGCACTTGTCCATCGTCCATGCTGCCGATGAAGTGCATGCCGGTCTCATATTTCACGCCTTCACGCTCGAAGCACTGCAGACAGCCTCCGATCTGATGAGCTTGCTCTAGTATGGTTACCTCATAGCCGTTCTTGGCTAAAATCACCCCTGTGGAAAGCCCACCCAAGCCACTTCCTATGACGACGCACTTCTTCATCTTGCAAATAAATGATTATCAATCAAACAATCTATATCTTTCGAAATATCTCCACCTTTAATAAAATGCAGATTCTCTGGTATGTAACTGCAATGTGAGGCTATCAGATACTTGTCTTCATCCTCCTCGTAAGCGTATACCTGTATGTCGCGGTGCACCAGGGCAACAGTCCATGCCAATTCCCCATAGCCGCTGTTAGCTATGGCTATGCTATTGTAATTCAATGTGTTGATGTCTTGAGAATGGGCCTTTATCCTCTTCAGGTTGGTTCTCACGACTCTTTCCACATTTCTGCCTTTGTAAACATATTTATACCTGACATATGGCAGCACATATTCCACATCCTCCCTCTCTTTTCTGATTTCTTCCATACGGCTGATGTAAAGCTTGCGGAAGTGCGATGCCAAGGTTCTGGTTTCCATCGACTTTACTTCATCTGCTTGCATCCTTTCGCCTATTTCAATATACAAACGCCCTTCGCGTAGTATCAAATCGTTTTTGGGCATCACATCGTGTGTACCGTGTATGAACACTGGCAAAATATCTATGTTCAGTGCCTGCGCCAGTTGGAAGGCTCCTTTGTGGAAACGCAGTATGCCGCCGTCGGCTGAGCGTGTGCCTTCTGGGAAGACTATTACAGAATACCCCCGTTGTATAAGGCCTTGCAGACGGTCGAAGTTCCGGTCATAACCGTCCGAAACTGGTAGAAATTCGGCATAACGTATTATGACAGCGTATACTGGGTTTTTCCATACCCAATCTGTTGTCAGAAGTACCACCTTGGGATGTAGCATCATCATGCATAGCAAATCGAGATGTGACTGATGGTTGGCTATGATAACGGCAGGCTTTTCAAATTTCTCGCCAAAATTGTTTTTAAGACTGAGTGTCACGCCTGGCAGCATCTTCAGGGCCAAGCGCATGAAATATGCTATCATCTGATGATAATGATAGCGTTTGTTCTTGGTTCTTGGCCATAAAGCAATGTAAATCAGAGATAAAGGCGTAGCAATTACAAAGGCGGCTACAAAGAATATGGTCAGCACCAATGCGGTATAAATGATACGTCTCAAAGTCATCGGCACCTCACGTAACTGTCCGTGTTTTCTGGTGAGCCAACCGAAAACTATAGGAGGGAGGTAACAGGCCATGAAAACCACGGTGGCCATGCCAATTATAGCAACTTCAGCCAACGACTTCATTGCCGGATGTTTGGCGAAAATCAAGGTTCCAATACCGATGAACATCAGTATTCCCGATAGGATAACGCTGTTGCGGTAGTTCTTGAGCAGTTTCTTGCCGTAGGCATATTCGTAGAGTAAGCCTTCAGTTATGAATATGGTGTAATCGTCACCCTGTCCGAAAATAAAGGTAGCCAGAATTATGTTTACTATATTAAACTTGATGGCACTTAAGTGCATGATTCCCAATATCCAAGCCCAGCCTATGGTGAGCGGCAGGAAAGCCAATATCGAAAGCTCCAGTCTGCCGAAGGACAGGCAGAGGAAGAAGAACACCACTATACTGCATACATATAGTATATAATCGAAGTCGTCTGACAAGGCAGTGACAAGGCTGTTGCCCACGTCGCTGAGACTGAATGCGAAGGCTCTTTCAGGCAAGGCCTGACGTAACTGATGTTTCAACGGTTCTGATTCCTCTGCCGGAATATGCATGAAATTGATGACTCTGGCTACAGTGTCATGCTGCAAGGTATAGGCCTTGCACAACTCCGTCAAAGGTCCCATCTCGTCGAAGGTTTTGATATTGTATTGTTTTTCAATGTTTTGGGTAAACACTGAGAAGGCATCTTCTGTGAAGCCGGCTTTCTTTGCTTCGAGCCGGACTTTAGCAGGGATGTCTGAATGACGGTTCCATAGATCTGCCCATCTATCTAGCGATTGTTGCTGACCTTCAATGGAAGGCAGTAAGCCGTAAGGTCCAGAAACTGTAATGTCTTGACTGTCACTGTTGAAAGCTAGCAGGCTTGACATGATTTTTTCGTTCTGTGCCAATGCGTCTTCCATGTCAACGCCTTCCGCCACCAGATACATCAACTCGGTTTGACCGGTTTGCTCCATTGATCCGCTCAGAAGTGCCAAATCGGCTTTTTGCTGCTCTGTCATGTAGTTGATATTGTGCAGGTCAGAGTCGAAGGCCGCGTTCTGACTGAAATGGGCGAGTATCAAAGTTACAAGTATCAAAGGCCAGAATGCGTATAGCTTGAATTTCCTCCATCTCTCAGATTGAGGCCTGCCGCTGTCGACAAACAGAGGGTGTGTCTTCTTTGGTGATACTGCAAACAAAGGTAGGAATATCATCACAAAGAGAATGGTTCCTATCAGCATTAGGGCGCCAAACATGCCCAAGTCGTGCATGGCCTCGGCTTTTACAAAGATAAGGCAGGCGAAGGCCGCCACCGTGGTGATGTTGCCTATTACCAAAGGCTGAATCACATCCTTCAAGGCTTCGCGCCTGTCGGGTTGCTGCTTGATATGGTCAAGATAGTGTAGGGGATAATTCACGGCTATGCCTACAATTACCGAGCCTATGCCAACCACTATGATGGAAATGCTAGTTTTGAATAGTGCTATGACGGCCAAAGCGAATATCCAGCCGAAAACTATAGACAGACCCAGCCACAGCAGGTTGCGCTTTCTGGCCATGGTGAACATCAAAATGCTGAATATCAAGATGATGGCCAGAGCAATGGAGAGGAAACTGTCATATTTAATTTGCTGGGCGTTGGTGACGGCTATGGTGGGGGCTCCTACAGCCGATACAGTTACCTCTGGATGGCTGGCTTGAGTTGTTTTAATCACATTGTCAAGCAGATTGACCAGCAGGGCGTTGTTTTTGGTGTCGCTGCCTTGAAAAGGGGAGGTGAGGAAAGCGAAAGCCTTGTCGCCGCTTTCGTTAAATAGGTATTCATCCTCAACGACAAAGCCTTCGGTGGCATTGAGGGCGTTGAGACGCTGTAAGGAAGGGGTATAGAGACTGAGAGGATCGGCTTTGGCTCCTTCCACCACAAAGCTTACCGCTGGGAGTGCCAGCATCCGCTTGATGTTGGTCAGGCATGTAGCTACATAATCGGGCTGAGCCAACAGTGAATCTATACGGGTGTAATCGCTTTCGGTGAGGAACAAAGGTTGGTTGTCCCTTATGAAATCTATGGCGTCGAATACAATCTTGTCATCAATTTTGCAACGTAAGTCGCTGACTAACATTGAAGTGTCTGCTTTTGCCCAGTTGCTTTCGAAATCGTCTACGGCATCCATGAGCTCGTATTTGTCGTCGCCGGAGAAAATCACAGTGATTTGTCCCTGATCGCTCAAATCCTCATAAACCGAGGTGTATTTTTCTTTTTCAGGGTTTGAGGGGAGGAAGTCGGCTATGTTTTCCTTATAGTCGAGACGCAAAGCTGAAAACACGCATAAGGCCGTCATTATCAACAATAAAAATATTGATAATGCTTTATTTTCAGACAATTTGTCGTGTATGTATAAGAAAAACCTATTCATGCCGCCTCCTTGCTCTTCTTATCGCTCTGGAAGGCAGTCCGTAGACTAATGCGATGATGCACAAATAAGTGTTTAAAACACTGATTCTCACAAAGTCTCCAAACGGACGGAAGTGAGATACACGCTCTTCAGCCTTAGGGTAATAAACTCTGATGCCTACAGGTATCAGGTCGAGACCTCTCCATGCCGCACCCACCAAAAGCTCCAGTTCAGCCTCATATCTTGCGGTCAGACATTTTAAGTTGGGCAGGTGCTTTAAAGGATATAGACGATAGCCGGTCTGGGTGTCGGGTAGCTTGACGCCAGTCTGTATCTTAAACCAAAAGTTGGAGAACTTATTGGCGAAACTGTTACCTCCGGGCATGTTCTCCTGCTGGAAATCCCTGCTTCCCACAATCAAAGCGTCGGGATGCTGCTCCAAGGTCTCAACGAGCAACGGTATGTCTTCGGGATAATGTTGCCCGTCGGAATCAATGGTGATTGCATAATCGAAGCCAAGTTCCCGGGCTTTGCCCAGCCCTTTTTTCAAAGCGTAGCCTTTGCCTCGGTTTTTACCATAGTCCACAACAATTATCCTCTCACCAAAAGATGTCAGGATATCGGACGAGTTGTCCGTGCAGCCGTCGTTAACCACTATCACATTGACACAATATGCGAGAACGCGCTCAATGATGTCGCGCAAGGTGCCGCCGTTGTTGTAGGTCGGCATTACAACGCATATACGTGATTTGTCAATGCTATTCATAACTGTATGTCAACGACATTTTTGTGTATACCGTGTTTGGGTCTGACACCACTACCTGAGTCTTGTATTCTGCTTCACCTTCTTCGATCTTTGTATAAGAAAACGTCACTTCTCTGTCTTTGGCAGGTATCAGTGTATTTAAAAACTTGATGTTTTTGGACGACTTCAGAAATAGCCGCTTGCCAAGCCTTTGCTGCAATATCTCACCGGCTGTCTGAATCAGACAAGCTCCCGGAGTGATGGGATTCCCCGGGAAATGCGCCTTGTAGATCACATTGTCAGGCTCGGTGGTCAAAGTGACAGCAAAACCATCCTCGGTATCAGCTATGTTTTTAATTATCAGAAGATTATCCAAAAACTTCATTGTTATTGTTTTATGCTGTTACACTCGAACATCAGGGTATCTATAGCTGTGTCGAGTTTGATATTCTTAAACTGTATGAATGTTACGTCGCCGCCGCTTCCGATCAACTCTACGCTGTTTATCACTTTTGTGTTTTTGTCGAACCGGAACACCAGTTGGCGGAACATGCGTTTCATGTCGCGTTTCTTGGGCGTCATATCGGCCTTCCAAAAATCCCCGTCGTCGGCCATTGTTATGTCGAAAACTGTCTTGTCGAACAGAGTCTTGCCACTGGCGCTGCCCATGATGATGTTGATCATACCCTGGTACATTCTGTTGTTTTTGGAGTCCAGTCTCTCGGCCTTGCCGTCGCTTATTTTGGTCATGGCAGTGCCGTTTACCAGCAGGGCTAGAGAGTAGGGGGTAAGGTACTCCCAACGCATACGGTCAGGCGCCATGTAATACATCATGCCAGTCGATGTCACAGGCTCTGCAAGCATAGCTGTAGTCTGCGTCTGCACAAACTCACACTGCAGGCATTGCATACCCGTGGCAGTGCGGGTCAGCTCGTCCATCACCTCTTCGGTATTTTGGGCGAAGCTCAATATGCTTGTGATAAGCAGTAAACCGACTGTCAACAATTTTTTCATATCATCGCATGATTAAGAAACAACCAGCCACTACCATAATCAGGCCAATCCAACGTGATAACGGTATGCTCTCGCCGAAAACCAGCCAAGCGGCTATCATTCCGAACACAAATGCCATGCTGGTGAGCGGGTAGGCTTGGCTAAATGGGAACCTCTTGATAATGTATAGCCACAGCACTGCGGCGAAGCCGAAGCTGATGCCGCAAGCCAACAGCCACCAGTCGACCAACACTGTCTTGAAATAAGCCCATGTCCACTCGAATTTGCCGAGCTGTTGCATGGCGATTTTAAGCAGAACCTGTCCTCCGGCAAGGAAGAAGGTCTGCAACGATACAAGTCCTATCAGTTTCCACATAATTATGCCTCCAATAATGCTAATGAATAATTCGTTCCGTCGGAACGGTTGAAAACCAATATGTTGGCAGGTTTTCTGTCTGTTTTATCCGTGGGATCTACAAACAGATGAGCTGGAATCTTGCCTTCTTTGAGACAATGAGCTGCCACATAGAAACCCAGTCCTGAGGATGTGAAGCTCTCGCCGAAAAGATGTTTGTATTTCAGCAAGGCGGCTCCACTGAACAGCTCTTTGGCCTCCGCCAGATAAGCCTCGTCTTTGCTATGGTTGCCGCTGATTCCAGTGAGAATGTAATCTGCCTTATATTTTGTTGTGATATTTTTCAGCTTCTCTATTGTCGGCTGATGCAATATCTTGAAATCCACCAATTTACACAAACTGTTACTGCCCTGACTGCCTATCACCACCGACACGGCGGCTTCGGCGCACATCTCGTCGTCATGTCCCATCATGCCGCCTTTTTTGAGTATGTGGTAAAAGTTCTCAGTCAGCTCGTCATGACCGCCTACCAGAGCCGAATTGATCTTGCCAAGACGCATCTGCAGCACCGCATCGTACATGGCGCTGTCGAATGATATGCCTTTGTGTGCGTAAGTGGCATTGTAGCCGTGGTTTTTCATCTGTATGGCTACCAGCGAGCTTATGGTGTTGTGAGTGGACTGCATGAAATGTGTAGGCTTGAGCAACTGCTCGCCTTCTGTTGTCAGGGCGTCGAGGAAAAGCTCGGTGTTCTCAAGGCAGCCGTAGCCTGTGCCGGTTATGAGGGCGTCGACCTCTGTCAGTCCCGAGGCCGTCAAGGCTTCTCTCGAAGTGGCTATGGCCCTCTTCAAAATCTTGCCCATACGCCTGGCCTCTATAGGGGAGACGTAGTCTTTGAAAGAAGGGTCTATACAACGGTTGTATGGAGTTTGATACAATACGGGCTGTGTCATCCACTCCTCGCTCAATGGCTGCTGGACGGATATCTGTTTAGCCGATAGCACATATAACGTCTTGTTTTCCATCACAGTTCCGTTTTAGTGAATAACATTGAGGAATCGTTGCCTCCGAAGCCGAAGGCGTTGCACAGCACATGTCTCAACTCTTTTCTGAGAGACTGATGTACTGGAGTTATGCCGTCTTCCATCGGTTGTGACCAGTTGAGGTTAACAGGTATGAAGCCGTGTTGCAAAGCCAATATGCAGAACACTGCCTCTATGGAGCCCGAAGCGCTGGTGGTGTGTCCGGTAAACGGTTTTGTAGATGACACAGGTGGCATGTTGTCGCCAAACAGTCGGCGCATTGCCTGGCTTTCGCTAAGGTCGTTGTTGGGGGTGCCAGTGCCGTGTGCGTTTATGTAGTCGATGTCGGCAGGCTGTAAACCGGCTTGCTGCAGGGCTTCCTGCATGGCTCGGTAGGCACCCTCGCCTTCATCCGACGAAGCCGTTTGATGGAAGGCGTCGCAGGCGTTGCCGTAGCCTGATAATATGGCTTGGGCTTTCACTCCCCGTCTCTGAGCGCTTTCTGCAGATTCCAATACGAGGAATGCCGCACCTTCGCCCAGGTTCAAGCCGTTGCGAGAGGCATCGAAGGGACGGCAATTACGATTGTCTAGTATCATTAAGGAGTTGAATCCGTTGAGATGGTATTTGGTAAGGCACTCGCTGCCGCCCACAACCACTATATCGGCCTCGCCACAGCGTATCATATTGGCGCCCATAATTATGGCGTTGGCTGCCGATGAACAGGCGGTGGACAAAGTGGTGACAAATGCGAACTTGCCGAAATGAGCGGCTGTAAGCTCGGTGTTGCTGCCACAGTCGTGCACTGCTATATACTCTTTGTGGTTGTCGTTGTTTTTATAGTCGGGATAAAACTGCTCGGTCATGTCCATGCCGCCGACTGTGGTTCCGGATATCAAGCCGATGCCCGGAAGCATGTCGGTTGTGATTTTAGCCTCTTTCAAGGCCTCGTCAAGGGCCAGCATGCCAAGCAGAGCGGTGCGGGTGCTGATTGCCTTGGGGCTGATGCCCAAGAGCCTGCACATCTCGGCATCACTCATTTTGACCTCGCCTACAGGAAATTCCTTGTGTTCCGTCTTGAGATAGACAAGCGGCCCGACGCCGCTGCGGCCGTCGAGCAAAGCGTCGAGAGTGGGCTTTTTACCCAAGCCTATGGCCGAGACGACGCCACTGCCTGTTATCACAATAGGATTTGTCATTTATTTTGTCCTGTTTTTAGAGATAAAATCGGCCATAACAGCCACTGATTTGAAAATTTCCTTGCCTTGTGCCGGATCTTTCAACTTGATGCCGTAGTTTTTCTCCATCATCACTATGAGCTCAAGGGCGTCAATGCTGTCGAGTCCGAGACCTTCACCGAACAAGGCAGCGTTCTCGTCTATGTCTTCAGGTGTCATATCCTCGAGGTTCAAAGCCTCTATGATCTGTTTTTTCAGAGTGTAAATCAGTTCGTCCATTATCTGTTGCTTAGTTTATTGTTCAAAAATAGTTTTGCTTCAAAATGCTCCTCGTCCATGCAATCGCACCAGCCGCTAATTACACTCTCAGTCACCGGATCCTGGAAGGCGTTGGCGAGATTTTGCATGATAGTCTGTTCGTCGTAATCCTCTATCACCATGAAGGAGGTTTCGCCCATAAATTTGTTGCGTATGGCGATTTCGCCAGTCACTATGTTGGGCAGGGTGTACACAAAGGCAGCCGGGCTGGGGTAGAAGTTGTCGGCTTCCTGTATGGTCGACTGGTAGTGAGTGTCGGCCTGAAGGGAGGAACTTCTGTTGAACAGTATGACGGCTCGGTCTTCACGTGGCTCGAAATTTCTGTCGCCCTCGGCGTTTAATAGCAACTCCGATGCCAGGAAACCCACTTTGCACAAGGTGTCCATCTTGAAGAACTTGGGATAGTCGCCAACATGGCTGCGGTACAATTCCGTGAGCATAGCGGAACCTTGCTCTTTGTGCGGCAAGGTCTGTCCGTCGACTACAACCTTATCGGATGTGATTATTACGCTATGTGTAATCATTGCAGACCTCCTTTCGCCATGAGCAGTGCCGCGTTGCAGCCTCCGAATCCGGACAGAAGCTTGATGAAAGCACGTTTTGCCGTCGTCCTATTGCAGCTGGTTATATCCAGCGGATGGGTCACCCCCAGGGTATCGAAACCTCTGGTCCCCAATATGTTGTTGTCGTCTATGGCTTGCATGGAAATGACGGTTTCGAGCACTCCCGCCGCTCCCATGGTATGACCGTAATAGCCTTTCAGAGAGTTGACCGGGATGCTTGAAAGCCCGGCGCGTTCTATGGCTACCGACTCCATCTCGTCATTGTATGGAGTGGCTGTTCCGTGGGCATTGATGAAGGCTATGGTTGCCGGGTCTATGTCTCCAAGAGTGGCTTTTAGGGCACGGTAGCTGCCTTCGCCAGTGCGCGACGGACCTGATATATGGTTGGCGTCGTTGCGGATGGCGCCGCGGCAGGCAACCCATTCGTTCTCAGCGACCTTGTCTTTTCTGATGTAGATGACAGTGGCGGCGGCGTCGCCGAGGTTCAGACCTCGGCGGTTGGCGTCGAAGGGCTTGCACTGCTCGGGTGACAACGCCTTCAGCGACTGGAAACCTGACACTATGAAGGCCGACTGCACGTCGACGCCAACGACGACTGCGGCGTCGTAGCCGCCGCCCTCCAAGTATCGCATCGCCTCTATCTGTGCGCAAACGCCTGAGATGCAGGCATTTGAAACCACAATAGGTTCGTTTGGATTCCCGAAATATTCAGTTATCTGTCTGGCCATCATTCCAAGTCTGACACGCTCCTGCGGGAAGCCTTGTTCCCGTTTGTCAAGCAGGAAAACATTGCCTTTAGTGGTGGAGATTATGAAAATCACCTTCTCTGATGTAGTGTCTATACCGGCGTTTTCCAAAGCCTTTGATACGGAATGAATAGCCATCTGCTCGACTATGGTATGTCTGTTGTCGGTAAAAGCTTCGCGCTCTATCAGGGAGGCCACAAAAGGCTCGGGCAGTCCCCAAAGTCCGTCGTATTGCCTCAGTTTGGACAAGCCAGCTTTCACCGCCGAGTAATTCTCCGCGGAGGTCATGCCCAAAGGCGAGGTAATGTTATGCGCTACGCAGACTATCATTCTTTTGAATCTATATCTGTTAAAGCTATCTTCATTCTAGCGTTGGCGAGCACTTCGTCATTACATCTCACCTCTGCCTCTATCAGAGTAATGTTGAATGCCTCTTCAAGCCTGTTGACGGAGGTTTTTATGGTCTCTCCAACCATTGGCGTACGGGCTATACTCAGATTGCTAATGGCTCCGATGACGCCTATCTTCACGGCATCGCCTTTGTCTATGCTGAGGTAACCTATATGGGCCGCAGCCGACTGGGCTATGTTCTCAACCAACCCGGCTGCAGTCATACTGCCGTTCTCAACAAAGACATTTTCGTTTTTCACCAGCAGCTCGGTGACACATGACAATCCTTCCGCCATCAACAGCCTGTCTATCATCACAAAAGGCGGCCGCTGCGGCAGAAGCTCGTTTAATGGTATGTCCTGTATCTTTCTCATTGTTTCCAAAAATCATAAAAGTTGAACCACTGGGTGGGGTATCGCTTCAGAGTTTCCTCAATCTTACCGACGTAGTTATGCGCCATCTGCTCTATCTGATCCTGCCTGCCCAACTGTCTGTCGCAATCCACAATGCTGACGTAGGCGTGGTATTTCCGCAGGCCTTCCTTCATGACGAATACAGCCAGCACCGGCAAATTTTTACTCACCGCCAAAGCGAAGGCACCCATGGGGAAATGTGCCTTGGCTCCCAGGAAATCGCATTCCACATATTTCTGCGATCCCAAAATGCGGTCGGCCGGTATGCTGACAATTTCACCGTTTTCTATGGCAGCGTTCAGCTCGAACATATGCGAGAGGTCTTCTTTCACAAGTATGAGTCTCATATTGTTCTGTGCCAGCAGCCGCTGACGGTTCTCCATCACCGTAGCCGTCTCGCCTCCGTACACCAAAGCGTTAAACCTCTTTGCCTTGGGTCTTAACGAATAGCCCGCTATCTCATAATTACCCACATGACAGCTCAACACTATAAAGCCTTCCTCTCGTTTTTCAAGGTCGTCCATTATATCTTGGCCTTCCTTGATGAAATCATATCTTTTACCTCCATAAACACCAAAGCGGTCTAAGATGACTTGTCCGAAACGGAAGTGGTTGGTATAAGCATAAACAAACGACTTCAATGCTCCATATCCGAATCTGTCGCGGTACAGACGGTAACTCGCCTTGTATCCTTTGCCGAAAAGCATGTAAAACGGCACCACCAAAGCCATAATACCGTACACAAGCCATAACGGGAATATGCGGAACATGAATATCAGCGAACGCTGCATCCATGGCAATCCGTCAGTCTTGCCCGACCATTCGTTATGTTGCAACTGTTCGCCCATCGTTTAGGCAGTCTTCTTCTCTATATAGTCGCAGAACTGCTTGAATGTCTTTATGTTGGCCATGTCTTCCATTTTAATCTTAAAGCCAAAGCTCTTTTCGACTATGACGACTATGTCGACAACATCCAGACTGTCTATGCCTATGTCTTCTTTAAGGCGTGCGTCCGGGGTTATAGTCTCCGCGTCAAGCTCCAACTCCTCAACCATAAAATCTTTGACTGTTTTTTCAATATCTTCTCTTTTCATGATATAAAAATTTATACTTCATTTTTTGCAAACCATAATGCTGTGCCCCAATCCCAGACCATCGTGTATCTTCTCGACTTTCAGCCCGGCTTTGTTAACGACGGCTTCCATGTCGGAAGAATGATACATCTTGCTGTTGCCATTGGCCAAGGCGGTGAAATACAGACTTGTCATGGTTAGGGTGAATGCGGCAGGAGTGTATTTCTGGCGGTCCCAGAAGGTCTCCATTATGCAAAGCCGGCTGTCTGCATCCATTATTTTCGCAGCTCTGCTGAGTATGCTCAGTATCTCGTTTTCGCCGAAGCAGTCCAGGAATTGGCTCATCCAGATGATGTCGTAGTGCTTGTCAGTTGGGAACTGCTGGCTGTCGTCCAACATATTGATGCCATATCCGCCTACGCGCTCACTGCCTTTTTGGCCTTTTGTGAACTCACGCATCATTTCCAGTTGCTGGGGCAGATCCATTATGGTGACATTTACCTTGTCGTCGTGGTTGACGCATTGCAGGGCCCAACGGCCGGTATTACCTCCCACATCGAGCAGGTTTTGTGGCTTATAGCTGAAAACTATGTCAAGGGCCTGTTCGAATGAGCCGTCAGAGTAGAAGTGGTCGAATCCGAACCAACTTTTCTTCACTTGTTCCGGCAGTTGTGACAGCCCTTCGTAAATAGTGGGCCAGTTGCCGAAATGCTCCAAGCCTGAGGGCTTGCCTTCTTTCAGAGCCTCTTCAAGCTTGAACCATCCCTCGTAATTGACGTCGTGGTTGAAGTCGATGTTAACCCTAATAGCCGGGTCGTTTAATAGGAACCATCCTGTCTTTGACAATGAGAAACGGTCGGTTGCAGTGTCGACTAGCACTAATCCTATGCATAGGGAGCCCTCCATCAGGACTTTCACGGCGTATGGAGTGAGACCGGTTTTTCCCACTATCTCTTCCTGGGTCAGTCCTTTGTCGCTGTCGCGTAGCAGGTCGAGTATGCCGAATTTTATCATCAGCCGTCCCACCTGGAAAACTATAGGGCCGAACGCTATCATATAAGCCCGGCTCTGGGCCTCGGGAGCAGTCAGATGCTCTTCAGTATACGCTTTCTCAAGGTTGGGGAATAGTTTCATTGTTATAACTTTTTGATTATCAATGCGCTGTTTGTGCCGCCAAAACCGAAGGAGTTGGACAGCACTATGTTGAGCTCTTTTTCTGTGGTCTTGTTGATTATGTTGAGACCTTCGGAAAACTCGTCCGGGTTCTCGAAGTTGATGTTTGGCGCTATGAAGCCGCCCTGCATCATGAGTATGCTGTATACTATCTCGCTTGCTCCCGCCATCCAGCACTCGTGTCCTGTCATAGATTTGGTCGAAGAGATGGGAGTGTGCGTGGCGCCGAACATCCTCTTCAGGGCTAGGGCTTCGAACATGTCGCCCTGCACTGTGGATGTGGCGTGGGCGTTCACATAGTCTATGTCTTCAGCTTTAAGTCCGGCTTCGTTAAGAGCTCGTGTCATAGCTCTGGCGCAGCCTTCTTCGCTGGGTTGTGAGATGTGGTTTTCGCCGTTTGATGAGAAACCGTATCCGCATACCTCGGCAATTATTTTGGCGCCGCGGGCTACGGCATGATCATAATCTTCGAGCACCAGTGCCGCGGCGCCTCCGCTGGGCACCAAACCGTCACGGTCACGGTCGAACGGACGTGACGCCTTGGTGGGCTCGTCTATACGTGTGGAAAAAGCGCTGATGCCGTCGAAGCTGCCCATCGATAGATAATTGGTCTCCTGAGCACCGCCGCATAATACCATGTCCTGCAGTCCGTCACGAATCAGAAGCGCGCCCAAACCTATGGAATGCGAACCGCTGGCGCAGGCTGCGCTAATTGTCAGATTTATGCCTCTCAGATGGAAGATGGTGGAGAGGTTCATTGTCACGGTGGAGTTCATCGACTGGAAGATGCCTGCAGATCCTATCAGGGTGGTGTCTTTCTTGGCCATGGCTATCTCGTGCGACTCTATGACAGCCTTTGCTGAGGAGTCGTTGCCGAATATCAGACCCACCTCGTTGTTGAGGAGATATGCGTCGTCAACGCCTGCTTGGCTGAAGGCTTCCATGGTTGCCATATATGCGTATTCGCCCTCTTCGGCCAGATACATGCGCTGCTTGCGGTCGAGCTTGCCTTTCAGCTCCGGCTTGGCCACTATGCCTGTCAGAGGCGAACGGTAGCCGTATTCTATGCGTTGAGGGTCTATGCCTATGCCTGAACGGCCTTCGCGCAAAGCCGCGCTCACCGTTTCCTTGTCAGTGCCTAAGCACGACCAGATACCTATGCCCGTGATAACCACTCTTCTCATGAGTACAATCCTCCGTTTATGGATATAACCTGACCTGTGATATACGCTGCCTCATCAGATGCGAGGAAGGACACCAGATTCGCCACTTCTTCGGGTTTGCCGAAACGTCCCATGGGTATGAGCTTTTTCAGTTCGTCTTCGTTGAGTTCCTTGGTCATGTCGGTGGCTATGAAGCCCGGGGCTATGGCGTTAACGGTTACTTTACGGGCCGCGACCTCCTGTGCCAGTGCCTTGGTGGCTCCAATCAGAGCGGCCTTGGCGGCAGAGTAGTTGGTCTGTCCTGGAAGTCCCTTAAGTCCTGACAGAGACGCCATGTTGATGATGCGCCCGTTGCGGTGTGTCATCATGTCTTTCAACAGACGGCGTGTTACGTGGAAAAAGCCTGTCAGAGAGGTGCTGAGCACGCTGTCCCATTCCGAATCCTGCATGAATATCATCAAGTTGTCCTTGCGGATGCCCGCGTTGTTGACCAATACTGACACGTATTCGTCTGGATGCGCGGCTTGCCATGCCTCTATGGCGGTCTCTACCGCTTGAGGGTCGGACACGTCGAAAGGCATGAGCTCGCCAAAGCCTCCTGCCTCCTGCACCTGTCTCAGAGTATCCTCGGCGGCTTCTTTGTTCGACTGATAGTTGATAAGCACAGCGAAGCCGTCTTTGGCGAGCCGCAAGGCGGCAGCCTTGCCCAAGCCGCGTGAAGCACCGGTGATGAGAGCGTATTTCATTATTTCAAGTTCAGTTTGTCTGTTTTCAAATAGTTTTCAACCTTAGCGATTTCCTTATAGTGAGGGGTGTCGTCCACGATGAGCGGCACCATTTCGCGTATTTTGTCGTATATCTTGCGTGTGGCAGGAGAGAGCTTGCCCGCTATGCCAAGGCAGTCGGTGGCCTGCGCCAGGGCGATGTGATGTACGGCCATCACCTGGAAGCAGTTCTCTATGACCTGTCGGCATATCAAAGCGGTGTTTGTTCCCATGCTCACTATATCTTGATTGTCGTTGTTGTTTGGGATGCTGTGCACATAGTTCGGCATAGCCAACGTCTGGCATTCAGCTGTGGTTGACGTGGCCGTAAACTGGCAAGCCTGCAGTCCGTAATTCAGACCGAGAGTTCCAAGGTTGAGGAATGGCGGCAGTATGCCGTTGATGCGGTCGTGCAGCAGGTAATTGAGCTGTCGCTCGGCTGTCATGGCCAAACGCACCATGGCTATCTTGACCTTATCTTCCTCAAGCGAGATGTAATCGCCATGGAAGTTGCCCCCGTGATACACGTTTTGTGAATCCGGGTCGACTATAGGGTTGTCGCAGGCCGAATTCAGTTCGTCTTCGATGATTTGACGTGCATTTTGCAATGTGTCGCAGATAGGGCCGAGAATCTGTGGGGTGCAGCGCAGAGAATAGTAGGCCTGGACTTTATGTTCAAACACCTTCACATCCGAATGACCGTAGTCGTACAGCTCGTGAGCGCGTTTTTTTAAGCAGAGCGAACCTTCCGACAGCTCGCGCATACGGCGTGCTATCAGTTGCTGTCCTGCATGACGGCGGCAGGAGTTTTCCTCTTCGGCCATGTAATCGTCGAATGATGAGGCTATCTCGTTCATCCATACTGCATCTAGAGTGGCCCAGTCCAGAAGTGTCTCGGCATAAAACTGGTTGACAGCGCTTATACCTGTCATTACCGAGGTGCCATTGGTGATGGAGAGGCCTTCGCGCAAGTGCATCTGCAAAGGGCTGATACCTAACTGCCGCATCACTTCGGCTGTATCACGCCACTCGCCTTTGTAATGCACCTCGCCTTTGCCTATGAGACAGAGCGCTATGTGAGCCAATTGTACCAAATCGCCGCTGGCACCCACGCTGCCGTGCATAGGGATGAAAGGGTAGATGCCCTCGTTGATGAAGGCTATGAGCAGTTTTGCTACGTCGGTGTGTACGCCCGAACGGCATTGCAGCACTGTTCCCAGACGGGCAATCATGGCCGACTTGACGTAAACATCGTCAAGAGGCTCGCCTGCGCCTGTTGAATGGCTGAGTATGATATTGTATTGTAAATCAATGAGATGCTGGTCGTCTACACGCCATTGTGCCATGGGACCAAAGCCGGTATTTATACCGTAGATAACCTTCTCAGAGGCAAATTTCTCAAGAAAACGATAGCAAGCATCGACGCGTTTCATTGCTTCTTCCGAGACTGCTATTTTCTCGCCTGAGTATAAAACTTTTTCTACTTCATCGAGAGTTATCCTGTCCTTAAAAGTTATCATAAAACACTCTTTAAAACAAAATCTTTTAAAGAGCAAAGATATGAAAAAATCAATTCAAATTATAAATAAAATAACCAAAATAAAATAATTATTTTATTAAGGCTATTTTTTCGATGGAGACAGCTTTTCCTGTGACTATTCTCAGAGTGTAAAATCCGTTTGGAAGGTCTGAAATGTCTATTCTGTCGTTATTGAAAGCCGCCAGTTTTCTTCCTGCCATATCATAAACCTCCATTGATATCACAGTTTCGTTGCTGTCGATTTTCAGAATTCCGTTCGAAGGATTTGGATATACACTGATTTGATTCTCAATGAATTCAGCTGTATTATCGTACTCGTAGGCCGCTATCCAACTCTCAGGAAGGTTGTTGTCAAGATTCAGGTCGATAAGTTGCAGATAGGCGCCTTGGCCGTCGGCTTCAATAGGCCAGGGGAGGGTGTCGGCATAATGCACCTCGTCAATGATGTTGCCCCAGGCGTCGGCTATCACCACGTCTTCTGAATTGTTGGAGAGTTTGCGCATATACTGTCCAAACGGGACCCTGTTGTAACGCTCCATAAAACGCAGAGAATCGGAGCAGAGAACCAGAGAATCACGGGCTGCTAGAGTTGAGCCGTTAGGAAAACGGTAGGTTACACCGAGCTTGCGGAAATATATGCCGGTGAGGTCTACATCGTCGTCACCGTTGTTGTTGATCTGTATAAACTCGTAGTTGTCTCCGTCTATGGTGTCGTTAGGCAAGGGGTGGTAGTTGATACGCGATATGACAAGAGGCGGCAGCTCGGCATAGCAGTTGCTAAAAGACATGATATTGTTGTTCAACCAGTTGATTCTCTGTTGAATCCAGGTCTTCATGGCCTGTACCTCATAGGCGTGCTGGTTCATATAGCCCCAGCGCTGATTGTCACGCACTACGGCCTCTGCTATGAGTTGGTCAAGCTCGTCCATACGGGCGCTTATCTGGTTATAATTCAACGGCATGCCTTCAGCAGTTACCTCAAACCAGCGTTTTGCGAAATAGCATCTGAATACAATTGTTTCGAACAGGTCTTTCCAGAATTTCGGACCGTTGTTGTCATCGTTGTTGAACTGCCACACGTCGTAGCGGCTGCGGTTTCCGAACTCGTCGTGCCCGTAGGTGAGGTTGTAATCCCATACCGGGCCGGCGCGCAGCTTGCCTTTTCTGTCCTTATGGAAGAAAGTGCTGAATGCGTACACGTCCACGTTTGATGCGAATTCCCCTATAATCATGAAGTCAACGAAGGACGGTATATCGATTATGGATGGTATGCCGTTCTCTATGGAAACGTTATGATTGCCAGCCTTTTCGGCAAGGTCCATAAACACGCTCTTGATATAGTTGTGCTGGGAGGTGTTGATATTTTCCGGCTTGGGATAATGGTGTATGAAATCGGCTGTCTCTGGCCACCAACCGCCTCCATAACCTTGCATGGTCCAGGCCACGGGGTCACCTCCGGTTGTCTTGTCGGTTTTGGTTATATAGCCTCCGCTGACCTCAGGCTGATTGTAGCAGTTCTCGTCCATTTTCTGTATGTTGACACGGTCTTTGTCAACTTTTATCTTCTCCATGAAGACGTATAGTCCATTGTAACTGCCGTTTATCACCACCTCGCAGTAAACACGTCGTGAAGCGTATTGTCCAAGTTTTTCAGACAATTCGTATGACAGCACGTCGCGCATGCCTGTCTGGTCGAAGGGGAGGGAATTGAGAATCCAGTCATTCTCTGAAGGCATCCCCAGTATGCTGACGTTATTGTTGGTGACGTCGTCGCTCATCAATGTGGTAAGGCCGTACGGCTTCTTGTTAGGCATCTGGGAAGAAGTACCGCGGCGCTCTATACCGATTCGGCCGTCGTAGTTCAGAAATTCCGGGTTGTTGATGTCAGAAAGATAGTTGCGAGAGCCATCCTGATGCCATATTATCTTCATGGTTGCCAATACCTTAGGCTCGTCAGGGATGGGGACTCCGCCATCAGTGTTGATGACAACTATCGGGAGGTTGCTGTCGGTGAAACTTTGTGCAAAAATACTCAAAGGTAGCAGTAATAATACCAATATCAAACAACGTGTTTTCATCAGTTTATTCCACTATGATCTTTTCTGTAGCCTTGTCGTCTTTCCTAATAAAATAAACCCCTTTCGGAAGTTCTACAGTCTCTTTGCCGGCAATGTTTCTTCTCAAAACCTCCTGCCCGAGGCTGTTAAAAACTGAGTAACTGCCTGTTCCTTCTATGGTAATCTGTCCTTTGGAAGGATTGGGGTATATGTTTATTGGATTCACATGGTTCTCCTCAATTCCATCCTCGGCAGCGGTCGCCCAATAAGTAAACATGGCTGTTGAACAGCCGCAGTCTATGGTGAACATAATGTCAACCCAGTTTGTACTGCCCGGTTCCATATCGGGAGAAAGCGTAGCCACACCTCTGACGGGTACCATTCCGTCATGAGGAAGGAAAAACTGGTTGGTCATAACTCCGTTGACATAAAAATGCACATCGGTGAAATGGCTGGAATGGGCTGACATGTAAATGGTTACATCCTCATAGCCTTCGTTTATCATCTTCCAGTTGAACACAGCCTGTGCGCCCGGCTGCATGACAGTGTCTATCTGTGATGGACTGGCGTGGAAATCATATTGGTTTATAATGTCTACACTCACGTCATCTATGGTGAGCATACTGCCGCCGTTCACAGGCACTGCATGTATGCCGAAATACTCGTAATTGCCAAGCATTTCCTCTATATAGGCCGAAACCTTGACATAGTTGCCGCTATTGACATTTTCTGACACAAACAACTGGGTCATGGCAGAACTCTCAGCCGAGTTGCCACCCCATATCTCCAACTGGTATTCCCCGTCGGATATGGCCCAAACTGTGAAGCGGAACTTAAGATCCTGACTCATGTATGAAGACATGAACATCCACGACTCGCTGCCATTGGTGAAAGCATACCAGTTGCCTGTGTGGGCAACGCGGTTGTGATCTTTCTGAAGGTATCCTGCCAGCCATGAGTCGTCTTCGCATATCCAACCTGCCGGTGACTGTAAATCGTGGTTCACATACTCAAAACTGTCAAAAAACAGTCCGCTGGCAAAGGAAAACTTGGCCGCAACCAAAATCAATAGTGTGATTATGAGTTTTTTCATAGCTGAATTAAAGTTTTCTGCTAACCTCTTTTTCGGTGTAACCCTCAATGATATCGCCAACTTTAATATCGTTGAAGTTCTCAATGTTCAGACCGCATTCGAAGCCAGCCGACACTTCCTTCACGTCGTCCTTGAAACGTTTCAGTGAACCGAGTGTGCCGGTGTGCACCACTATGCCGTCGCGGATAAGACGAATCTTCGTCTGACGGTTGACCTTGCCGTCGAGCACCATACAGCCGGCGATATTTCCGACCTTGCTGATATGGAACACTTCGCGTATCTCTATGTTGCATGTCACAACTTCCTGAATCTCAGGTGACAACATGCCTTCGATAGCAGCCTTGATTTCCTCTATAGCTGTGTAGATGATAGAGTAGAGGCGGATATCGATCTGCTCGTGCTCGGCAATCTTGCGGGCCTGCATGGTCGGACGCACGTTGAAGCCAACGATGATGGCATTGGATGCCGATGCCAGCATGATATCGGCTTCGCTGATGGCACCCACCGACTTGTGGATGATGTTGACCTGCACTTCTTCGGTCGAGAGTTTCAGCAATGAGTCTGACAGAGCCTCCACAGAACCGTCCACATCAGCCTTGACAATGATGTTGAGCTCCTTGAAGTCGCCAATGGCGATGCGGCGTCCGATCTCGTCGAGGGTGATGTGTTTCTGGGTGCGCAATCCCATTTCGCGTTGCAGCTGCAGACGGCGGTTAGCTATGGTCTTCACCTCACGCTCGTCTGTCATAACGTTGAAGTTGTCGCCTGCCTGAGGAGCGCCGTTCAAGCCGAGCAACAGCACCGGTGTTGAAGGACCTGCCTCTTTCACTTGCTGGTTGCGCTCGTTGAACATGGCTTTCACCTTGCCGTAGGTGGTGCCTGCCAGCACCATGTCGCCAACGTGAAGTGTGCCGTCCTGCACAAGCACTTTGGCCACATAGCCGCGTCCTTTGTCGAGTGCCGATTCAATAACCGTACCCTTGGCCAAGCGGCTAGGATTGCCCTTGAGGTCAAGCATTTCGGCTTCAAGAAGCACCTTCTCCAAAAGCTCGTCAACGCCTATACCTTGTTTTGCTGATATTTCCTGTGACTGAACCTTACCGCCCCATTCTTCCACCAGAATGTTCATCTCCGACAACTGACGGTAGATCTTCTGCGGGTCAGCGGTTGGTTTATCTATCTTGTTGATTGCGAATACGATAGGCACATTGGCAGCGTGAGCGTGGTTGATAGCTTCGATTGTCTGAGGCATCACATTGTCATCAGCAGCGATGACTATGATGGCCACGTCGGTAATCTTAGCTCCACGGGCACGCATGGCGGTGAAGGCTTCGTGACCAGGGGTATCAAGGAAGGTTACCTTTTTGCCTGAACTTGTCTTAACCTCGTAAGCACCGATGTGCTGAGTGATACCGCCGGCCTCGCCTGCCACCACGTTGGTGCTGCGGATGAAGTCCAACAACTTGGTCTTACCGTGGTCGACGTGACCCATGACGGTTACCACAGGCGCTCTCGGGACGAGTTCTTCCGGATTGTCAGGTTCGTCCACCTCTGAAAGGGCTTCCTGCACGTCGGCGCTGACAAACTCAACCTTGAAACCGAACTCTTCAGCCACCATCTGCAACACCTCGGCGTCCAGACGCTGGTTGATTGATACGAAGATACCCAGGCTCATGCAGGTTCCTATAACCTTGGTCACAGGTATGTTCATCATGGTGGCGAGCTCGTTGGCGGTGACGAATTCTGTCACCTTGAGGACTTTCTGATCCTCCATTTCATGCATTCTTTCCTCCTCAAGCTCGTTTTGGATGTTGTGACGCTTTTCACGACGGTGTTTCGAGGTTTTTGACTTACCCATAGGTGACAGTCTTGCGAGAGTCTCCTTAATCTGGTTCTTAATCTCGTCATCGGTGAGCTCGCGTTCTTCAATTATAGGCTGACGGCCTTTCTTGAAGCGGTCGCGGTCTTTATTGCGTTTGTCGCCCTTTTCGCCCTTTTCGGCTTTATCCATCATCTTGCCCGGTTTGCCTTTGTCGCCCGGTTTGCCGCCTTTACCATCTTTGCCTTCTCTTGGCTTGTCGGCACCGGCTATATCGTTAGGATTTACAGGGCTGTTGCCTATGCGTTTGCGTTTTTTCTTCTTGTCCTTGCCGAATTTGTCGTCAGATGAAGCGACGGGTTTGCCCTTGCCTTTGTGTTCCATCGGAAGGTCAATCTTATCGATAATTCTCGGTCCCTCAAGTTTCTGAACTTTGGTCGGGATGAAGTTGACATCGGTGGTAGGCTTTGCCTCTGCCTGAGGTTCTGCTGCGGGCTGTGCCGGTTTTTCTACCGGTTTCTCAACTGGTTTCTCAACCGGTTTCTCGACCGGCTTGGGGGCTGGCTTCTCTTCCTGTTTCGGGGCCGGTTTTTCCACTGGCTTCTCCACAGGTTTTTCAACCGGTTTCTCCACCGGCTTCTCTTCCTTCGGCTTTTCGGCCTTCTTGCCGCCAAGGTCAATCTTGCCGACCACATTCAGTTTTATCGCCTCGATTTTCTCCTTCTTCTCCTCCTTGACGGGCTCCTCTTTCTTCTCAACCTTATCCTTCACTTCCTTATTCTGAAGAATATTGGTCTTGATGGCCACGATTTCCTCTTCCTCCTCTTCGACGACTGGTTTCTCGGTAGCTTCAACGGTAATGGTTTTACCCTTGAAGGCTATGTTTCCGAGCTGGTCGGCGTTTTTCTTGACTTCCTTCTCGCTCTGATATTCTTTCTTGACCAAGGCATATTGCTCCGCGGTGAGTTTGGTGTTGGGTGACGGGTCGATGTTGAATCCTTTTTTGGTAAGGAATTCGACTATGGTCGATGTGCCAACGTTAAACTCCCTTGCGGCCTTTGATAATCTGATGTTTACAACTTCTTCGGACATAAAATTTTTTTAAATTTTTAAACTTTTTTTCAATAATCTTTACTTGGTTTTAACTCAAAACTTGAATCAGTCTTCAGCAAATTCAGCCTGGAGTATTCTGAACACCTCGTTCACTGTCTCAATCTCGAGGTCGGCGCGTGATGCCACTTCCTCAGGAGTGTAGGCGAGTACGTTCTTAGCTGTGTCGCAACCCATGCGGTGCAGCGATTCGATGATCCAATCTTCGATTTCGTCGTTGAATTCCTTCAGGTCGACGTCGTCTTCCATGTCAACTTCATCGCTGTTACGATAAACGTCAATGTCGTAGCCTGTGAGTTTGCCGGCCAACTTGATATTATAGCCGCCTTTACCGATGGCAAGGCTTACCTGATCGTTCTCCATATAAACCTCAGCGAGTTTCTTCTCTTCGTTGATGGTGATGGAGGTGATCTTGGCAGGGCTCAAAGCTCTGGTGATGAACAGCTCAGGCTTGGTTGTAAAGTTGATGACGTCTATGTTTTCGTTACGCAACTCTCTAACTATGCCATGTATGCGCGAGCCCTTCATACCCACGCATGCGCCCACCGGGTCGATTCTGTCGTCGTACGATTCGACGGCGATTTTTGCTCTCTGGCCGGGCTCGCGCACAATCTTACGGATTGTGATAAGTCCGTCGTAGACTTCAGGCACCTCCTGCTCGAACAGACGCTGCAGGAATATTTCCGAAGTTCTCGACAAAGTGATGACCGGTGAACCGTTTTTGTTCTCAACGCTCTTGACGATGGCGCGTATGCTTTCGCCTTTTTTGTAAACATCGGCAGGAATCTGCTCGATCTTAGGCAGCACCAGCTCTATGCCGTCCTCATCAACTGCGATGATTTCCTTACGCCATGCCTGTGAAACTTCGGCGTTAATGATTTCACCGACTTTGTCTTTGTATTTCTGATAGATGTTTTCCTTTTCGTACTCCATGATTTTGGTCTGGAGGTTCTGACGGATGGCCAGAATCTCTCTTCTTCCAAAACTATGAATGTCAACAACTTCTGCAACATCGTCACCAACCTCGAAGTCCGGCTCTATCTTAATGGCGTCGGAATATGCGATTTCGGCCAGTTCGTCCTCCACAGCGCCGTCCTCAACGACAGTGCGGTTGTGGTAAATCTCAAGGTCGCCCTTGTCGATGTTGACGATGATGTCGAAATACTCATCGCTGCCGTATTTCTTGGCAAGCATGGCCTTGAACACGTCGCTCAGGATGTGCATCATAGCCTCACGGTCGATGTTCTTAAACTCCTTAAATTCGGAAAAGGTGTCTATTAAGTTAAGTGTGTCCATTTTTAAAATTTTATATATGGTCTAATTTCTTTTATTTCGTTTAGATTCAATGTTTTGGCGTCGTGATAGATGACTTTGGTCAGTTTGCCGTATTTCTTCTGCTCGGCTTCTTCGGCTGTCATCTCTGCATCGTTGAACGACACGAGACGGTACATCTTTTTCACTCCTTCCTTGTCGGTGATGACAAGGTCTTTGCCTATGTATTTCTGGTATTGGCGCACCTTCAGCAGAGGCTCGTCAATGCCGGCTGACGACACGCTGAGCTCGTAGTCTTCCACCTCCCTGTCGAGGTGTTCGTTGATGAAATCGCTCACTTCAACGCAGTGGTCGATGGTCACCGAACTGTCGGCGTCCAAAAACAACTCAATCACGTTGCCTTTGTGGATTAACACATTGACAACGTAGCGGTCTGTACCTTGCAAAGCCTCTTCGGCCAAACTGATAATCTGTTCTTTTGTTATCATTTTTTCTACAATAAAAAAACCTGTTACATTCCGTAGCAGGCCTTCAACTCAATCCTTATGTTGTCGAGCAAGGATTCGAACCTTGACAGGCAGAACCAAAATCTGCAGTGCTGCCATTACACCACTCGACATCATTCCATTTCTGAATGCGGGTGCAAAATTACGGATTTTTTTAATATAATAGGTAAAAAAGTAAAAAAAATATTTTTCTAAGTCTGCGTCTGTAATATTTGTTTATTTTTGCAGTTTAAAATAAGGAAAATTATACGGAATAATGAGCTTTAAAAAATTAAACAACATTGTCGGTTGGGGCGTTTTCGCTATCGCCACCATCGTCTATTTCCTCACCATGGAATCCACTGTAAGCTGGTGGGACTGTGGAGAGTATATTTCTACGGCATATAAACTGCAGGTGGGCCATCCGCCAGGAGCACCCACATTCCAGCTGATTGGACGTTTCTTCACTTTGTTTGCCTTCGGTGACGTCACCAAGGTGGCCATGATGATAAATGTCATGTCATGTCTGTGCAGCAGCTTCACCATTTTGTTCCTATTCTGGACCATATCAATGCTGGCGCAGAAACTTTGGATGAAAGATGGGGAGAACTCTCCGAAATTCAATCAGATAGCTGTTGTGGTAGCTTCAGCGATAGGCGCTTTGGCCTATACTTTCACCGACTCGTTCTGGTTCAATGCTGTTGAAGGTGAGGTGTATGCCATGTCATCCCTGCTCACAGCCATCACATTCTGGGCTATTTTGAAATGGGAGCAGGTGTCGGACGAGCCCAACCATTACCGTTGGATAGTCTTCATAGCTTACATCATAGGCCTGTCTATCGGTGTACACTTGTTGAATTTGCTTACCATTCCGGCAATCACATACATTGTCTATTTCAAGAAATACAAATTCTCTTGGAAGGGCTTTATTTGGTCAGGAATCATAGCGGTAGCCCTCACAGGCTTCATTCAGGTGATACTCATTCCGGCTATTGTTTCATTGGCCGGTAAGTTCGAATTGTTCTTTGTCAACTCCATAGGAATGCCGTTCAACTTCGGTACCATATTCTATTTTGTCCTCATTATTGCCTTGATAGTCTGGGGATTGTGGTATACAACAAAGAATAACAAGCCGATTTGGAACACCATCATCCTTTCGTTCATGTTCATTCTGATAGGGTATTCTTCATTCTTTATGCTGGTGATTCGTGCCAATGCCAATACACCTATCAATGAAAATGAACCTAAAGACGCGGTTTCTCTGCTTTCCTACCTGAAACGTGAGCAGTACGGCAGCTGGCCTCTGCTTTACGGTCCGTATTACACCGCAAAGCCTTACGACATGACTGACGGTTCACCTATATATTATAAAGACCATCAGAAAGGTAAATATGTGGAAGTTGCCCAAAATCCGGGCGATTATGTTTACGACAGCAATGTCCAGACTGTTTTCCCACGTATGTGGAATGGTTCAAAGAAAACATTTACAAGCACTTACGAGCGCTATATCGATAAGTCGAAGATGCGTGTCACCACTCAGAAAAAGGCCAATGGCAGCACTGAACGTGTGATGATTCCGACCTTCGGTCAGAACCTGCGTTTCTTTATTGACTATCAATGCGGTTGGATGTTCTGGCGTTATTTCCTGTGGAACTTTGTAGGTCGTCAGAACGACATTGAAGGTCAGGGTGAGATTGAACATGGCAACTGGGTCAGCGGTTTCGGATTCATCGACAATCCGCGTCTTGGTGATCAGAGCAATCTGCCTCGCAGCATGCAAAGCCCTGCCAACACCAAGTACTACTTCCTGCCGTTGCTGTTAGGCATAATAGGCCTGCTTTATCAGGTAAAATATGATCCGAAGAACTGCTGGGTGGTATTCCTGCTCTTCTTCATGACTGGTATAGCCATCATAATTTACCTCAATCAGACTCCATATCAGCCGCGTGAACGTGATTATTCCTATGCCGGCGCATTCTATGCATTTACCATATGGATGGGCTTCGGAGTGCTTGGTATCATCAACGGATTAAGACAAGTGGTCAAGAATCAGAAGGTAGTGATGACCGTGGCTACGGCTGCCTGCCTATTTGTACCTATTCTGATGGCTGCACAGGGTTGGGAAGGCCATAACCGTTCGGGCAAGACCTCCGCTTTGGACTGGGGTAAGAACTATCTGACCGGACTGCCTGAAAACGCTGTGATTTTCACAAGAGGCGACAACGATACCTTCCCGCTTTGGTATGTGCAGGAGGTGGAAGGCTATCGCACGGATGTGCGTGTCTGCAACTTCATGCTGTCTTCGGGCTACTGGTACGTGCATCAGATGGGGCGCAAGATCTACAAGTCGGAGCGTATGCCTCTGTCGCTTACTCCTGAGCAGTATGACAACGGAATCCATGAGCAAGTTTATATTGAAAGTGTGTTTGACGGCCCAGTCGAGCTGAGGGATGTGATTGATTTCATCCGCAGCGACAACCCGCGCACCAAAGCCACCGATGGCAGTGGCAAACGTGTCGACTACATGCCGGCCCGCAATCTGAAAATCACCGTCGACAAGGAGAAGGTGGTGGCCAACGGAATAGTGCCTGAAAGCATGAAAGACAAGATAGTGGACGAGATTGTCTGGACTATTCCGGATAAGGTCCAGTATCTGACAAAGAACGAGCTTATGCTCCTCGATTTTATGGCTACAAACAATTGGGAGAGATGCGTTTACTTCACAAGTTTGAACGACATTTCCAACATACTCGGCATTGACAGATATCTGCATCAGGAAGGTTTGTCGCATCGCTTCATGCCGGTGCCGGCTCCTGAATATCACAGCGGTGCAGGCGGAGTCTCAATTGACGGTTCTTACGAACTGCTGGTCAACAACACCCGTTGGGGACATCTTAACGATCCTGATGTCACCATCGATCCGGAAAGCTCACGCAATGTACCTTACATCAAGATGTCTTACATGCGTCTGGCACAGGCTCTGGTGAACCGTTACAGATACGACGAAGCCATAACTGTGATGGACAAATGCCAGTATTTCTTCCCAGATGAGAAAATTCCATACGGATTCTATTACGAAGGATACTTCCCTGAGCTTTATTACAAAGCCGGAGCTATGGAAAAAGGCGATGCTGTGCTGATGAAGATAGCAGCCAACGCAGCTGACAACCTGCGCTACTACAAGTCTTTAAAGCCTAAGTTCGCTGAGTATTACAAAGACGATATTCACGATGACCTGTCACTGATCAACACCATGGCAGATACAGCCAAACGTTACAAACGTTACGACATACAACAGGAACTCGACAGTGTGGTCGATGAATACTTGGATTACTTCCTGCCGTACCTCTAAAACAGTTGACGGTTAACAGATTGAAACCAGAAGTCGGGAGTTAAAAGCGAAACTTTTAGCTCCTGACTTTTTTATAGCTTCTGATGATGAAATACACTCCTACGATGAAGAATGGAATTGACAGCCATTGTCCCATGTCGAGAGTCATGGATTTCTCGAATTCCACTTGCGGCTGCTTGATGAATTCGATAAGTATTCTCGAGCCGAAAATCATGGTGCAGAAAAAGCCGAAGAAGAATCCCGGATGCTGGTTGATGGTGTCTTTCTTGAAGAAAAGATACATGAGAATAGCAAAAACTATGATACATACCAGCGCCTCGTAGATTTGTGTAGGATGGCAGGCCGGAATCATGTCTATAGGGGTGCCTGGAGCCCAGTCGCGTACAAACTTGAATCCCCACGGAAGTGTTGTTTCATAGCCGTAAATCTCAGAGTTCATCAGGTTGCCGAATCGGATGAAGGCTCCGCCTATACCCACTGGGATTACCACCCTGTCCAACACCCATAGCATAGGTTTCTTAACTCGTCTGGAGTATATCCAAAGGCCTATCAGTATGCCGATTGCGCCACCGTGACTGGCCAGACCGCCTTCCCATATATAAAGAAACTTAATCGGGTCCGACAGATAATATTCCGGCTCGTAGAAAAGACAATGTCCCAAGCGTGCTCCCACTATTGTGAAGACGAGCATATACATGAGAATCTTATCGGCGTATTCCTCGCCCAGGCCCTCTTTCTTGAAAACCTTCTTTATAATGTAGTAGCCAACAATAAACACCATGGCCCAGCACAAGCCGTACCAGGCAATCGGACGTCCGCCCAAAATCGGGAATTTTTCAGGAAAAGTGAAAATGAAGGGGTCAACGTCCCAGATGATATAGTTTAGTAGCATATTATTAAATGTTTGTCAAATGAGTTTGTATGAAATCTTCTATTTTATGTTCGTCGTCGTTATATTTCTCCCGGATGTCAATCTTTGGTATCATGACTTTTTCCAATTGAAACTCAGATTGTTTGCACCAGTTGAAATAGCCTAGTTCGGTGAGGTGCTGAGCCAGAAATTCCTGCTCGGTCTGTCCCGGAGTAGGTACCAGATAGGCATTCCTGCCTAGCCTTACGAGATCCATCAGAGATGAATACCCGCCACGGCAAATTATGTTCTCGGCGCTGTTCACCAGTTCCACAAACAACTCGTCGTCCACATGATTGAACATGCTCACGTTTTCGGGTATGTCGTGCGGAAGATCGTAGGAATCGGGCTTGGCCCTGAGAATCAGGATGTTGTCCTTGGTTTTGGCCGCCTGTTCCAGCACTATGTCTTCGAACATGGTCCGCTGCGGCTCAGGTCCTGACAATATTACCAGATATTTGTTGTCTTTTTCTGTATCCTCCTGATTATTATGGTGGAAACGGCTCAAAAAGCCCATATATTCCGTCTTGAAACGCTTGATAGCCGGATGTGAAAGCTTGCCGGCCAAAGACGGCTCGTTTTCCTCGTCCGGTACCCATATCTTGTCAAATTTTCTCAAATAGCTGTTATTGAACAGTTTGACGATGGGAGAGGCAAATTTCCAGAACCTCGGAACCTGTATATGCAACTGATGGGTTATGAATATTGTCGGAACTTGTTTGCTCCAGCAGCCGAAACGGTTGTCTGAAATTACCAATTCTATATTGCGGTTTTTTACAATTTGCTCTACAGTTTTGTGGTCTCTGCGAAAATCTCTCAAGGCTCCGGGAAAAGATGATAACAGTTTGAGAACCTGTGAGTTGGAACGGCTATATCGGGGCGAAAATCCCGGGAATTTTATGAAATCCATATCTGGAAATTCCTTCTGAAGGAAGGCCAGAGGACCCTCGTCAGCGGCTATAATAACCCTATGCTTTTGACTTACCAAAGCTTTGATGATTGGCACACAGCGTGTGGCGTGTCCCAATCCCCAGTTCAATGGACATATAAGTATCTTTTTCCCCAATTTTTTATTTTTTGCAAAGATAATGCATTTTCGAAATGGTATGCTCATTTTGAAGAGTTAAATTTTTTTAACAATATTAACGATTTTTTACGCAAATGTTAATAAAAATTAACATAAATTAATGAAAATCAATGTTATACGTATTTTAAAATTGTTTAATTTTGCAGCATGACAAATCGGAAATTATATGAAATCGCCCTTACACTCATTCCCGGATTGGGAGATGTGAACGGTAAGAAGCTGGTGGCTTACTGCGGAGGCGCCGAGGCTGTGTTTTGTGAGAAGAAAAAAGCTTTGGGTAAAATCCCGAGAATAGGGGATGATGTGGTGCAAAACATAGGGTCTAAGGCGATAATGCAACGAGCTGAAGCGGAGCTTGAATTTATTGAAAAACACAGCATCAAGCCGCTTTACTATCTTGACACTGAATATCCAAAGCGTCTGCAACACTGCGCTGACAGCCCGATTATGCTTTATTACAAAGGCAATGCCGACCTGAATGCCCAAAAGACTATGGGGGTGGTCGGAACACGCAGCATAACGGAATATGGCCGTCGTATGGTGGAGATGATTGTTGAGGGTTTGGAGGGGAGTGGCATATTGATAATCAGCGGATTGGCTTATGGTGTAGACGCCGCGGCACACAAAGCCGCGTTGAAATATGATCTTGCTACCGTGGGAGTGCTGGGACACGGACTGCAAACTGTTTACCCGGCTACAAACAGAAAGTTATCAACCGAAATGCTTGAGAAAGGAGGTATTTTAACGGAGTATATAAGTGGGACGGAGCCCTTCCCCGGGAATTTTCCTCAACGCAACCGCATAGTAGCCGGGATGACCGACTGCCTGGTTGTGGTGGAAAGCGCTTTGAAAGGCGGTGCCATGATAACGGCCGATATCGCAAATTCCTACGATCGTGAGGTGTTTGCGGTACCCGGCAAGGTGGGGGACATCTATAGCGAAGGCTGTAATCAACTGATTAGGACAAACAAGGCCAATCTGGTTACATGTGCAGGCGACATTTGTTATACAATGCGCTGGGACATAGACACTAAGACTGTGGCCAAGCAGATGCGGATGTTTCGGGAATTTAGCGATGAGGAGCAATCAGTGATGGACGCCTTTGGAGATACAGACATAGTTCATCTTGACGACATCATCGTCAAGACAGATTTGTCGCCTTCCAGAATCGCTTCGATACTGCTGTCTCTGGAGTTTGACGGAGTGCTGACAGCTCTTCCTGGAAAACGTTATCAAAAGTTGTGAATAATTCAATAAAAATCACTACCTTTGCACCGAATTTTTCGATGCAGACATGCCTATAGGAAGAGTCATCAAGTCAACAGGCAGCTGGTACGACGTCAAGGACGATGCCGGCCAGGTGTTGATGTGCCGTCTCCGTGGCAAAATCCGCCTCGACGGACTGCGTACCACCAATCCTGTGGCTGTGGGCGACCTAGTCAATTTTGAGAAAGAACGTGATAAGGAAACCTGTGTCATCGACAAAATTCTGCCACGCAACAATGTGATAGTACGAAAGTCGGTCAATTTGTCGAAGGAGTCTCATATCATAGCGGCCAATGTCGACCAGGCAATACTTGTGGCAACCATTGCGCAGCCGCGCACTTCAACAGGGTTCATCGACCGTTTTACGGTGACAGCCGAGGCATATCACATACCGGTTATCATAGTGTTCAACAAGTGTGACCTCTACGACGCTGAGCAGAATGCGGCGGCTGAGGAGCTGATGCGGGTATACAATGGCATTGGTTATCAGTCGTTTATGATATCTGCGAAAACCGGATACAATTGTGACCGTCTCAAGGAGTTGATGAAAGACAAGATGAGCATGTTTTCAGGCCATTCCGGTGTCGGAAAGTCGGCTTTGGTCAACCGTCTGGATCCTAACTTGAACGTACGTGTGGGCGAAATTTCGGAAGTGCACGAAAAAGGCAAACATACCACTACCTACGCCCAGATGTTCCCTCTCTGCTTCGGCGGATTTATCATAGACACTCCTGGAATAAAGGAGTTTGCTCTGTTTGATCTGGAGAAAGAAACTCTGGCTCAGCGTTTTCCTGAGATGAGAGCCGTGATGCATGACTGCCATTTCAACAACTGCACTCATCTCCACGAACCGCATTGTGCAGTCAAGGAGGCAGTTGATAAGAATATTATCGCCGGCTGGCGCTACGAAAACTATTGTAACATGATGGATGACTGATTGCCATGAAGAATCTGCTGACGATACTGCTCATCCTTTGCTTCTCCACTGCTTTCGCGCAGCAGGAAAGCGACTGTTTCGTTGTATCCAAGATCTCCCTTAAAGGCAATAAAGTGACCAAGTTGTCGACAATTCAGAGGGAAATGCTCTTCCATGAAGGCGACACTATATGCGATATGGAGGTGGTAAAACAGAGCCGTGAGAATCTGTTGAATACCTCATTATTCAATTTTGTAGATTTCGATTGGGTTGACGATGGGCCATGGGCTAAGCAACTGACTATCAGTATGGTGGAACGCTGGTACCTATGGCCTATACCGTATCTGGCCTATGCCGACAGGAACTTGCGCTCGTGGTTCGAGGCTAACGATATAACCCGTCTGAGTTATGGCTTTGACTTGGTGTACGGCAATATGTGGGGTCTGAAGCACGAACTCGATCTGACAATAATTGCCGGCTATAATCAGAATTACGGTGTCAGTTACGATATTCCATATCTTACCAAAAGACAGAGGCTGGGTGTCAAATCCACAATAGGTTACACCCGCGACAGGGAGGTGGCATACATCACACAAAACGACAAAGTCACTTATTTCAAAGGCGACTCGGAATATGCGCATGAGTCGTTTTACGCTTCTCTGGAGCCGTATTACCGTTTTGGATACCGTAACACTTTGTATTTGCAGCTGACTTACGACAACCGTTCGTTCAATGACAGTCTGCAGAAGCTGAATTCCGATTTTGCTAATCCTGAAGGTACTCGTTTTCAGTATTTTACGCTCTCGGCTATGTTCAAAAACGACTATCGTGACGACCATAACTATCCGCTCGACGGACATTATCTGGAATTCGAACTGACCAAGATAGGCTTGGGCCTCTTCGATTATGCGCCCAATCTGTTTTACGGCAAGTTGACTGCTGACTGGTACACTCCTGTAATCGGCCGTTTTTACTGGGCATCCAATCTGACGGCCAAGTTGTCCGACAGCAATAAGGCGCCGTATTTCCTGTCGCAGGGGTTGGGATACAGGAATGACTACGTCCGAACCTTCGACCTTTATGTGGTGGACGCTTTGAATTATGCCATTATCAAGAATAACTTGAAATTCGCGATATTGAAGCCGGTTACCGGACACCTGCCACTCATCAAAAACGACAGATTCGGCAAAATACACCTGGCTCTTTACGCCAACTTGTTTTTCGATTGCGCTTACACTTGGAATGTGCCTATTCCGGACGGTTTCTCCACTCGCATAGCCAATGAGTTTATTTACGGTACGGGAGTGGGCATAGACCTCGTTACATATTACGATAAGGTTTTCCGTTTTGAGTACGGTATCAATTCTTTGGGCGAGACGGGTTTCTTTGTGCATCTTGTGGCACCAATATAAATTGAAAATTATAACGTTATGAGAATAGCATTATATGGAAGGACATTTGATCCTGATTATGAAGGCCTCATGAAAGAGGTTCTCGACGTTTTGCACGGCGCTGGCGTCGAAACGGTGAAGTTCAACTCATACGAACAGCTTAAAGGCAAGGTCGACATGCTGTTCTCGTTTGGAGGTGACGGCACCATGCTCGACACTGTGGAATTGGTACGCGACAGCGGCATTCCTGTGCTTGGCATCAACACCGGACGTCTGGGCTTTCTATCGGGCGTGGCACCTGACGAGACCTTAGGTGCAGTGCATAAAATCCTGAGCGGCGATTACGAGATAGAGAAACGCTCATTGGTAAAGCTGGTGGGGCAGGAGCAGCTGTTCAACGGTATCAACTACGCCCTCAACGAAATGAGCATAATGCGCAAGGACGGCAGCAGTCTCATAGTGATACAGGTGTTTGTAGACGACAAACTGCTCAACACCTACTGGGCAGACGGACTCATTTTCGCCACTCCAACAGGTTCCACGGCTTATTCGCTTAGCGTGGGCGGCCCTATAGTTGCACCAAACAATGACAGTTTCCTCATAACTCCAATATCGGCTCACAATCTGAGCGTGCGCCCCATTGTCATCTCTGGCAATAGCGTGGTGAAGATTAAAGTGGACGGCCGTTGCGACGAGTATTCGCTTAGCTTGGACTCACGCAGTAGGTTGGTAGACAAGCACTTGGAGCTTGAAATCAGGAAGGCTGACTTCAGCTTCAATATGGTGAAACTGCCCGATAAAGATTTCTTCTCAGCAATCCGAAATAAGCTCCTTTGGGGCAATGATGTCAGAAATTGAAAATTTTTTACATAATTATTAAATAAAAATGTAAATTTGTCGTTTTATTAGGGTTAAATTTAAAAGGCTGACTATCAAGAGAGAAGAAAAATTAGACGAATGAAAATTTTAAGAAAGTTTAGTGTAGTTGCGTTAATTATCTTTTTCGGAGGGCAATTTTTTGCTCAAAAGGAGGCATGCGCCCAAGTCATGGAAGTAGGCGGTTCGATCGGATTGTCGTACTACATGGGCGATATCAACCCTAAAAAACCGTTCAATCAGAGCAAATTGGGCTGGGGAGTTCTGGTGAGATTCTACGGCGGTACCCGTTGGGCTTTCCGTCTGGCCTATTCCAACCTGCAGCTTGCCGGCAGTGACAAGGAATCCGGTTACAGACCTGAGCGCGGATTGTCATTCACTAACAACGTGCACGATGTAGCCTTAGTGGCTGAATTTAACTTCCTCGATTATTTCACCGGAAGCAAACGCAACGGATTGACGCCTTACCTTTTCGGAGGCATTTCGGTGCTTATGTTTAATCCCAAAGCTGAAGACGGCACTGAGTTGTGCAACGTGCTGACTGACGTCAGCGGCTATAACGACAACAACGGCACTTTGGAAGACAACATTAATAACGGAAATGCCAAGTACAGCAAAGTGGCAGTCTCAATACCGTTTGGCATAGGAGCTAAATACAGCCTGTCCAGGCGCATAGGCTTGGCATTGGAATGGCGTTGGGACCTTGCTTTGACAGACTGGCTTGACGATTGTCATTCCTATTATCCGTTGCAAAACAATGCCTATAGTGACCCTACAGGGTTTAGCAACGGCTCGCCGTATATACAGAGAGGCAGTGCAAACGACTACGACTGGTACGGTTATCTGAACCTTTCGATGACATACAAGTTCAACCTGCCTAACGGAAATGACTGTAACAAAAGAGAAAGATATAAAAATTACAATTGATGGAGAGTTTGAAAGATAAGATTATCATGGAGCGTCTGCCGCAGCATATAGCTGTAATCATGGACGGCAACGGACGCTGGGCTAAGCAGCAGGGCAGGATGCGTGTATTCGGACATCAGCATGGCGTAGATGCTGTGCGTGCCACTACCGAAGCTTGCGCTGAACTTGGAGTGAAATATCTTACCTTGTACGCATTCTCCACAGAAAACTGGAACCGCTCCTCCATGGAGGTTGACGCTTTGATGGCGTTGCTCACCTCGGCTTTGAAAAACGAACTCAAAACCTTGAACGACAACAATATCCGGCTCAACGCCATAGGCGATTTGAAACGACTGCCTAAGTCTCAGTACGAGGCATTGATGTATGCCATCGACAATACTAAAAACAACACCCGCATGACTTTGACTCTTTGCTTGAGTTATTCGTCAAGATGGGAGTTGACCAAGGCCGTCAGGGATATAGCTGAAGAGGTGAAAAACGGCACTATCCGTCCGGAAGATATTGATGAGACCACGGTTAGCCGACATCTGGCCACGGCCGGTATGCCCGATCCCGATCTGCTTATCCGCACCAGCGGCGAGGAGCGTATCAGCAATTATCTGTTATGGCAGATAGCTTATTCCGAGCTTTATTTTACAAAAAAATTCTGGCCTGACTTCACGAAGGAAGACTTATACGAGGCAATTATCGATTATCAGACACGCGAACGCAGATTCGGCAAGACAAGTGAACAAATTAAGAAGTAGACAATGACGTTTTTGAAGAGATATAAATTTTTGACCACAGCCCTGTTGTTTATGACTTTCATTGCGACAGGTTTGGTGTCCAACGCACAGGTTCAGGTCGGCAACGACCTTTCTGAGGTTGATTATTCTTTCCCTCGGGAATATGAGATTGGCGGTATTACCGTGACAGGTGTGCAGTATGTCGACCCTGCCGTAGTGGTTATGCTTTCCGGACTCAATGTGGGTATGACAGTGAAGGTGCCAGGTGACAAGATAACAAACGCCATCAAGAAATTGTGGGAACAGGGACTCTTCGAAGATATTCAGATAACTTATACTCAAAAGGTTGCGGGCAAGATATTCCTTAACATCGACATGAAGGAAAGACCCCGTATCAGCAAGTTCTCATTCAAGGGTTTCAAGAAGTCTGAGGCCGAGGATGTCAGAAAGAAAATCAATATCACCCGTGGAGATGTGGCAACAGAGCACACTTACAACAAGACCGAGCGTATCATTAAGAATTACTTTGCCGACAAGGGTTATTTAAACGCCGAAGTTAAAATCGCATCTGTGCCCGACACAACCATGAACAATTATGTAAGCCTCATCATCAGTGTTGATAAGAAGCACAAGGTCCGCATAGGTGAGATTGTGATCAACAATAATGAAGTGTTGAGCGACTTGCAAGTGCGTTCAGCTATGAAAGATACAAAGCGCCGTGGCAAATTCGACCCGCTGCGCCCATTGGGAGCCACAGTGGTTAACACAGTTTGGGATCTTATCACTCTGAAACCTGTGGAAGCTGAGACAGAACTCATAGAGTACGTTACAGAATACGTCCGTCCGCGTATCTTCAAAGCTTCACGTTTCAACAAAGACAACTATGAGGTAGATAAAGAGCTTATTATCAAGAAATACAACGAAAAAGGTTATCGTGACGCTAAAATCGTCAGAGATTCGGTGTATGTGATGGACGATAAAAACATAGGCATCGCACTTGATATCAGCGAGGGAGACAAATATTACTTCGGTAAGATCACCTGGGTGGGCAATACCAAGTACGACACAGCCACTCTCAACAAGGTGCTTGGCATACGCAAGGGCGATGTCTACAACCAGGATCTTCTGGAGAAAAACCTGACCTATACTGAAGGCGGATACGACATCTCATCTCTATACATGGATGACGGTTATCTGTTCTTCCGTGTCGAACCTGTTGAGGTGAGAGTGGAGAACGACACCATCGACCTTGAAATGAGAATGGTGGAAGGCGATCAGGCTACCATCAAACGCGTGACTGTCAAGGGCAACACCAAGACCAACGACAAGATTATAGTCCGCGAAATGTATACAAGACCGGGACAATTGTACAGCCGTAGCGATATCATTAGAACCGTACGCGAACTCTCGGCTTTGCAGTATTTCAACGCTGAAAAGCTGCTGCCGGACATTCAGCCGGATCCTTCCGACGGCACAGTCGACATCAACTACATAGTGGAAGAGACACCTAACGACCAGGTTGAGCTGTCTGCCGGATGGGGCTACAACCGACTGATGCTTTCGCTCGGTCTTAACCTCAACAACGTTTCGCTTCGTAACGTCTTCAAAAAAGACGCATGGAAACCTATCCCGGCAGGTGACGGACAGAAACTTTCGTTCAGGATTCAGACTTACGGTACCACATATATTAATTATGGTGTAACCTTTACTGAGCCATGGCTGGGCGGCAAGAAGCCTAATGCACTCACGGTATCATTTTATCATTCAACTTACCGTAACAATAGAACCTCAGTTACCGGATACTTCATGCAGACAGGTGTTTCAGTGGGTATAGGCACACGTCTGAAATGGCCTGATGACTATTTTACCCTTTACAACGGTATCAACTTGATCCAGTATCAGCTGGATAACTACAAGACCATATTCAATTTCGGTACCGGTAACGGTAACTTCAACCTTATCGGATATAACATCACATTCGGCCGTAACTCAACCAGCAACCCGATTTACCCTCGCTTCGGATCGGAGTTTGTGCTGTCGTTGGAGCTTACACCACCGTATTCTCTGTTCAACGACGTAGACTACAAAGCCAAGTATCCGGATGAAGACGAGAGGGAGGATGCAATGTTCCACTGGGTGGAGTTCCACAAGTGGAAATTCAAGGCTGCCATCTATACCGAACTGGCTGACAAACTGGTGTTGATGACGCGTGCCCGCTTCGGCTTGCTGGGTTACTACAATCCTGATATCGGAATCACACCGTTCCAGCGTTTCTGTCTAGGTGGTGACGGTTTGACAGGTGCTTACAATTTTGACGGACGTGAGCTCATAGGCATGAGAGGTTATGCCAACAACTCTTTGACGCCTAACTATACTGTCAACGACAACCAAGGCGGTAATGTCTTTGCAAAATACACTATGGAGCTCAGATACCCCCTGTCACTTAACCCATCGGCAACAATCTACGCTCTCACCTTTGTGGAAGCTGGTAACTGCTGGCTCGGGTTCGACAAGTTCAACCCGTTCGACCTTTACCGTTCGGCTGGTATGGGCGTCAGAATATACCTGCCGATGTTCGGTATGCTCGGTCTTGACTGGGGTTATGGCTTCGACAAGGTCCCAGGCGTTACAGACGCTGCGGGTAGCCAGTTCCACTTCTCGATTGGAGGTTCAATAGATTAAAAATGAATAAATTAAGAAATATGAAGACAAAAACATCAATTTTATTGTTCGCATTCTGTATGATTCTGGGATTGGGCAAAGTCCAGGCTCAGGGTAACCAGAGGATAGCTTACATCGACACTGATTATATACTACAAAACATCCCTGAATACGGCGATGCACAGGAGGAAATCAACCAGATGTCGGTAGCATGGGAGAATGAGATCAAGGCATTGCGCAACAAACTTGATAAGATGGTTCGCGATTACCAGACCGAATCGGTGCTGCTTTCTGACGACATGAAAAACAGAAAGGAAGCCGCTATCGCTGCCAAGGAGCAGGAAATAGCCGCTCTTCAGATGCAGTATTTCGGCCCGGACGGAGAGCTCTTCACCAAGCGAGTCGAGCTGATACAGCCTATTCAGGAAAAGATTTACAATGCCATAACTCAAGTCGCGCAGATTAAGAACTATGCTTTCGTGCTTGACAAAGCAGCCGGCACCACCATTTTGTATTGTAACGACAAGTTCGACATCAGCGATGACGTTCTGGACGAGATAGGCAATGTGATGCAGACCGTTCGCCGTCAGGATAGAAAGCGTTCAAACGTAGCCAGTGGCTCGGCAGGCAGCGGAAGCGGCAACAAAAAGTCGGAGCCAAGAACGCCTAAAGGCGCTGAAGATGAAAGAAAGAAATAAACTGCTGCGGGAAAATTATTTCCACTGTTAATGAAAAAAATACTATCTTTGCAGCAAAATTGAGAGAATAATTAAAATTAAATAGAAATGAAAAGATTAACTAAAGTATTGGTTTTAATGGTGTTGGCACTCGGTATCAGTTTTGGCGCCAATGCACAGGGACAGAAAATCGGTTATGTTGACTCACAGAGCATCATTGACATGATGCCGGAGAGTGCAAAGATTCAGCAGGATTTGCAGGCTTACTACGGTGAACTTCAGGCTGAGCTTCAGGCTATGGCAACCGAATATCAGAACAAATTGAGAGACTATGAGGCTAACTCAGCCACAATGTCGAATATCCTTCGTCAGTCAAAAGAAAAGGAAATCGTCGACCTCCAGGGCCGTATTCAGGACTTCCAGAACAATGCCGAATCAGACTTCGCAGCCAAACAGGAAGAGCTGTCAAAGCCTATGCTCGACAAGATTAAGAAAGCTATAGACGATGTGGTGAAGGCTAAAGGTATGGCATACGTATTCGAAAAGACCGTCATCCTTTCAATAGGTGACACCGCCATCGACATCACAGCCGATGTCAAGGCAAAGCTCGGTCTTTAATCGCTAATGAAATACAAATAGAAAAGGCTTCCGTTCGGAAGCCTTTTCTGTTTTATTAAAACACCTCGCGTGTAAAGCGGAATGCCTTGGTAATCCATCTCGGGAGAGGCTTGTAGTCGTCTCTTTTCTTGAGGCTGAGCCCTATGCCCTTGAAGAGCGGAATTTTGAATGTTTCCACAAACTCTATGAGAGCTCCGTCAGGGTCTTCCACGTAAGTGAAACGTCCGTTTGCATTGCCCATGTCGAAATTGTCGCCGCTGTCGCACACAAAGTCGTGGCCCAGAGCCTTGGCTTCCTCGCGTATCTTCTCCATATTGCGGATGTCGAAGCACAGATGTATGAAGCCCGGGTCGCCCCACCAACGGCCTTCGAGAGTCTTGTGAGCCTCAATCTCGAAATTCTGAATCAACTCCAGATGTGAAGGTCCCATAATGTCGCTCAGAGGTCCCATTATCGGCTTGGAGCGCTTCAGTTCCACGCGACGCACTTTGCAGTTGCCGCCGTTTAAGCATTTGAGGTCTTCAAAAACGTCTGTCTTATCGAAAGCCACTATGTCGTAATCGAGGAGCTTGCTGTAAAACTCTATTGACTTCTCCATGTCCGATACGCCTAACACTGCACCGTTTGAGCCTCCGGTCAGAAGGTCCACATTCATGAATATGTAGTCGTCTTTTTCAATCTCAAACACATTGCCCCAAGGGTCTTGAATGTAAAAATGCTCAATGCCGAGAGGGGAGACGTTTATTTCACTCAGAACATTGATGCCGTTGTTTTTGTAGTAGTCAAACGCCTTCTTGACATCCGGACATTTCACCTTGCAGATGTTAATGCCATAGTCGCCTATGCGTAGAGGCTCTTTGGGGTAAACCACCTTACGGCCTTTAGGCTGCCAAATCTCGAAACCGCCGCCACCGCGCTCGGCCAATGCCAGAAATGCATGTCTGGGCTGAGGTTTTCCGCCTGTGTAAGGCAGCATTCGCTCCGCCACTCCGTCGTCGTCGACTACCTTCATGCGGATGTTGAGATGTTTGTTGTACCACTTCCAGGCTGTCATGAGGTCCTCGACCCCTATGCCTACCTGCTGTATTCCACAGATGACTTTTTCTTTTTGTTGAGCTTTCATGTTGTATTTCCAAATCAGGTTGGAGAAATTTTGTTCGCTATAATGTAATAGAGCCAAGGCATATACCTATTAATATAAGCCATTAGCAGTTCGCTTTTCCCTATAAGTTTGCGGTGCTTCTGTCTCTTTATGGCTTTCACCGCACGCGAGGCTGCCTTGTCGACATCCAAGCCTTTGGCCTGCCCCGGATCCATTTTTGCGTATTTGTCGCCGTTGCCCATGAGGGCGCTTTTGCTGATAGGCGTGTTGATGCGTCCTGGAATCAGGAATGTTACGTGAACATTGGGGTATTCAAGGTCCAATGACTCGAAGAAACCGAATAGGGCATGCTTTGAGGCACAGTATGAGGTTCTGAGAGGGAATCCGAACAGACCGGCCAGCGAGGTGGTCACCGACATGCTAACATTGTCTTTGGTCAGAATCTCATCCTTGAACTGTTTTACCAGATATACGCTGCTCCAATAGTTGACCTGCATTATGCGCTGGTCTATGGAGAAGTCGGTGTCGAAGCCGCGGTCGCGCTGCGAGATGCCGGCGTTCAACACGTAAAGATCTATGCTGAATCCTATGGATTTTATTTCCTTCACCAGCTCGTCAATTGAGGCGAACTCTCCGAAGTTGCATTCTTTATAATATACTTTGACGCCCTCTTTCTCGCATGTCTCCTTGGTTTCCCGCAGTTGCTCCTCTCCAAGTCCTGTGAGGAACAGATTGCATTTTTCCTTGGACAGACGTCGAGCTATGGCTGCGCCTATGCCTGAACTGGCACCGGTTACAAGGGCGTTTTTATCTCTTAAATCTATCATTTTCCGAAAATAGAGTACAAAAGTACAAAAAAAACCGAACCGTAAGAAAAACTTGAAAAAATAAATAGATGGTGTGGTTTACTGTAAATATTTTTACTATTTTTGCAATCTAAAACAAAATTATCAAAGTATGGAAATTTTCGAAAGAATAGCTCATGATTCAGGTGGTCCGATCGGACAGTATATGGACCGCATTCACGGATATTTCGCATTCCCGCGTTTGGAAGGCGAGCTTGGACCTCATATGCGCTTCAACGGCATTGACGTATTGTGCTGGAGTTTAAACAATTACCTCGGACTGGCCAATCATCCGGAGGTGAGAAAAGTAGACGCCGAGGCTGCGGCACGCTGGGGCCTGGCTTATCCTATGGGCGCTCGTATGATGAGTGGTAACACCCGTCTGCACGAACGTCTGGAGCGTGAGCTTGCCGACTTTGAACGCAAGGAGGACGCCTACGAATTTAACTTCGGATATCAGGGTATAGTGTCAACTATCGACGCCCTTTGCACCCGCAACGATGTCATAGTATTCGACGCTGAGGCTCATGCCTGCCTGATTGACGGCAAACGTTTGCACATGGGTCAGTCGTTTCACTTCAAACACAACGACATAGTGAGTTGCGAAAAGATGTTGCAGAGAGCTACCGAGGTGGTGAAGAAGACTGGCGGCGGCATACTGCTCATCACCGAAGGAGTGTTCGGAATGACAGGCGCTCTCGGTATACTCGACCAGATTGCAGCTTTGAAGAAGAAATATCAGTTCCGTATCCTCATAGACGACGCTCACGGCTTTGGCTGCATGGGCCCAACAGGACGCGGTACCTCGGAGCATTTCGGCGTGATGGACGAAATAGACCTTTACATAGGCGCATACGCCAAGTCAATGGCTATCATAGGCGGTTTCGTTGCCGGACCTAAGTATATCATCGACTACCTCCGTTACAACATGCGCTCGCAGATGTACGCGAAGTCATTGCCTATGCCTATAGTTGAAGGCTGCCTGAAACGTTTGGAAATCATCCGCAGCGCAGAAGGTGACGAGCTTCGCAAGAAACTCTGGACTGTTACACGCACCCTGCAGAACGGTTTCCGCGAACTCGGATTCAACATCGGACCGGCCGAGGCATGCGTAACACCTATCTTCCTGCCTGGTAACGAGGCTCAGGCAGCATGGATAGCCCTCGATTTGCGCACCAACTACAAGATTTTCTGCTCTATCGTCACATATCCTGTCATCCCACGCGGCATGATCATCTTCCGTATCATCCCGACTGCGGCTCACTCACTTGAAGACGTGCATTACACACTTAACGCCTTTAAGGAAATCAAGGAAAAACTCGCTGCCGGACAGTACGACAAACCTGAGTTGCCTCAGATGGCTATTCTGTAGTGCTATAGATGACAAAATATTTTGTAGATAAGGTAATAATCATAACGGGAGCCAGCTCTGGAATAGGGCTGGCTGCTGCCCGTTTGTTCAACTCCCTCGGCGCCAAGATAGTGATGGCGGCACGTTCCTACGAAAAACTTACGGCTTTGCGTGAGGAAATGTCTGATAAGGATAAAGTGTTGTGTGTCAAGACTGACGTGTCGGTGGAGGAGGACTGCAGAAATCTTATCGATAAAGCAGTTGAGAAGTTTGGACGCATAGATATTTTGGTCAATAACGCCGGTATCTCGATGAGGGCAATGTTTCTCGATTTGGACCTTGTCGTTATCAAAAAACTGATGGACACCAATTTCTGGGGCACGGTCTACTGTACCAAATACGCTCTGCCTTATTTGCTTAAGACTAAAGGCAGCGTGGTGGGAGTCATTTCCACGGCCGGACATATCGGATTGCCTGGCAGAACGGGCTATTCGGCCTCTAAGTTTGCCATCAGGGGATTCCTCAATACCCTAAGGGTGGAGCATCGCTATGACGGTTTGCACGTCATGGTGTTCGCACCCGGATTCACCTCCTCAAACATCCGCAACACAGCACTTCTTGCTGACGGCTCACCACAAGGCATGACACCACGAAATGAGAACAAGATGATGTCGGCAGAAAGAGTGGCGCAGCGTATGGCTTTCGGCATCAGATTCCGCAAAAAAGACATGATTCTGACCCCTATGGGCAAGATGACCAAATTGGTGGACTTTGTCCTTCCGCGATTGGTCGAATGGGTGGAATATCAGATGATGGCCAAAGAACCTGAAAGCCCGATTAGAAAAAAGAAATAACATTTCCTGAAAAATATATATCTTTTTCTAAAAAAAATATATATCTTTGCTTGCAAAATCCCTATAAACTATGATGCTAATTAAGGAAATAGCAGTCTATATCAATATCCTCAACTCAAGGATAAAGAAGTACTTCCTTGACAAGCTTCAGGAAAACGGTATAAACATGACCCCGGAGCAGTATCTTGTGATGGATATACTCTGGGACGAGCAGTCTATCTCTCAGCAGAAAATAGCTGATATTATCAAGAAAGACAAGAACTCGGTAACCAAATTCATAGACTCTTTGGAGAAAAACAATCTGGTCTGCCGCACCATAGACAAGAACGACCGCCGCATCAACAAGATTGAGTTGACCGAGCAGGGTCTGGCATTGAAAAACGAGGCAACCGAAGTGGCTATCAAATTTATGAACGACACCATTAAGGGTATCAGCGAAAAAGATCTCGACAATTTTGTGAAAGTGCTTCAACAGATTATCAACAACTTGGAAAGTTAAACTTAATATGCGTACAATCAAATTATTAGGGCTTTTATGCCTTGGCATTGTTTTGTTTGCTTCGTGCAACAGTAATCCAGGCGAAGGCGGTACGGGCACAGTACAGGGTTATGTCATGCTTGTCTCGCATCCTGACGACAACTACAGCCTGCCGGCCGACACTACAGTGGCTTCAAAAACCGACGTTTTCATTGTTTACGGCGATGACGATTTTTACGGCGACGACGTGGAGACCGACGACAACGGCTTTTATAAATTCAAATACCTGACCCAAGGCAGATACACTGTATTTACATATTCCACTCTTCCTTCAGGTGAAAGGATTCCTGTTTCGGCCTCAATATCAATAGGCAAAGGCGAAACTGGCAGGGTTGATACAATGTACATACATTCAGGCAAAGCATACGGCACCTCTATTCTGAAGGGCAAGGTGTACGCATTGTACTATCACAACAGCACTTATCGCGGACAGGGCTGGGCCTACGAACACCGTGTCTACATCAGAAACCTCGGTGATATCTGCCATTTCGACGATGTGCGAGTGGGGCTGGACGGAGTGTTCGCTTTCCAAAAACTGGAACCGGGTGACTATGAGGTGTTCACTTTCACAGAGAACGAGAGCGAGATACCTTATCCGATTATCGACACAATTTCCATAGACAATATTGGCGAAATCATAGAGATGGAGCCGGACACCACATTTGTGGTCAGAATACAGGTTTAAGTTTACAAGGACAAGAAAGAAGAATAAATGAAGAGATTATTTGTTTTGTCATTTCTGATGGCTTTGGTGATGCCGGTCTTTGCCCAGCAGGTGAAACCTGAAACAGTTGCCAAACGTCAGCAGCGTAAGGGTTTGACCATCAAGGAGTGGAACACCCCCGCCGGTTCAAAGCAGGCGTTTTTGGACCATGTCACCACATACGACACCCTCGGCAGGAAGATCGAGGAGATAGAATATGCATCTTACGGTCAGAAATCGCGTGTGGTTAGCGAGTACGCCGATCCTTTGGATCCGGCTTCCAAAGTGCTTCGCGAGATAGAGTACAACGACCGCGACAAGGTGGTGCGCATCAGAAAGTTTGAGTACAACGAAGACGGTAGCAAGAAATATCAGTACAATTATTATCCCAACGGGAAATTGGAGTCGGTGAAGACGTTCGAGTTAATCTTCAAGGACTGATGATGCTTCTGGACGACATATTGAAAGAAATGGCCCCCATCAGCCTTGACGACATGAGCGCCGTGAAGATGATGAACCGTGTCGACACCAAATATGTCGCTGACGACTTTACAGTGAACGAACTGTTTTCGTTGATTAAAGATGAATATTACGTGCAGGAGATTGACGGCAAACGCATAGCCGCTTATGACAGCGTTTATTATGACACGGCCGACAATCACATGTACATCATTCATCAGGACAAAAAGCTGAAGCGTGATAAGCTGCGAGTGCGCAACTATGTGGATACCAACGGCTATTTCTGCGAGGTAAAGCACAAGAACAACCACGGGCGTACTAAGAAAAAACGTATAGAAGTGGGGCCAGGAGTGTTTGACGACCTAAAGTCTGACCTGGCGGTGCGAGAGTTTGTCGAGAAGGAGCTTCCGACTTACGATTTCGACAAATTCGAAAAGAAGATGAAGACCGCTTTTGATCGTATCACCGTGGTCAACAAAGGCAAAACGGAGCGCATCACCATAGACTTCAACGTGCGTTTCCACAATCTGGAGACGGGCAACGAGGCAACTCTCGCGCCGCTTGTCGTCATAGAACTTAAGCGCGACGGACGCTGTGATTCCTTCTTTCAGAAAACTCTGTCCGACCTGCGTGTCAAGCCGTTCAAAATCAGCAAATACTGCATAGGCAGGGCCATGACTGACGAGAATCTGAAACAAAACCGTTTCAAGAAGAAAATTATAAGATTGGAAAAATTAAAAAAATTAAGAGAATATGCTGTTACTTCAACTGGTTCAACAGAACTTTGATCCGGACATCGCCCGCGAATTCGGCGGTGACGCCTTTGAATCGGGATTTTTAGGGGTGCCGCTTGTCGACCTGGCAAGTCTATGGACGCTATTGGTGCGTTTCGCATTCCATTTTCTGGTGTGCTGGATCATAGTGCGCTGCTTCTATTACCCCAAAAGCCGCCGCAACGATTATTATTTCACTTTCATGCTCTTCGCAATTACTATTTTCCTTCTGATTATACAGATGGAGAATATGAAGATGGCCATAAGTTTCGCTTTGGGACTTTTTGCTATTTTCGGAATGATACGTTACCGAACGGAGACGCTGAAAATCAGGGAGATGACCTATCTTTTCATCATCATAGGCATTTCCATCATCAACGGTTTGGCCCTGACGGTGAGCTATCTCGAGTTGGGTATCACTAACCTCTTGTTTATCATAGCGATATGGCTGTTTGAATATCATGTCATTACAGCTAAACGCACTGAGATGAAAATCGTTCTTTACGATAAGATAGAGAATGTGAAACACGGGCGTGAGGCTGAACTTATTGCCGACCTCAAGGAGCGTACAGGTTTGGATATAATCGAGGTGGAGGTGGGGCATATCGACTTCCTGCGCGATGTGGCCTACGTTAAGGTTACGTACAAACCGTTTTCAAAGACACAAAACACTATCAATAATATCACTAAACTCAGAGATTTTCAATGAGTTATAAACAACTAATAAATATGCAATCTTGCCGCAGAGGCCGTGTCAACATGGTCTCCGCAATTGCGTTTTTATTATTGTTGTTTTTGATTCCCAATCGTGTATCAGCCCAAAATGAGACTGATTTCGGTGGAATGCTCACTGCTGAATATCAGTGCGGTTTTGCGAATTTGTATGAGGTCTGGGTGAAAGAAGACCTTCGTTTTGACCATGATTTCTCGCAATACAATCGATCCAAGACTGCGCTTGGCTTTGATTATAAGTTTAAAAAATACAGGCTCTTACACGGATTAAAGATGGGCATAGCTGTGGAGTATATCAACAAATATACCGAAAAGCACATTTATCGAAACAGGTATCGTTTTTCAGCCCATTTTACTTATAAGTATGACTATAGGAATTGGGAATTCGCTTTCCGTACCCGCTATCAGATGATGATGCACGATGAGACACGTGGGTATTACAATTACAAGATGCAACATGTTTGGCGTAACAGGCTCTCGGTAGAGTACCGCGGTAAAAACTCGAGGTGGAGTTATGGTTTGTCAGGTGAATTGATAGCGGAGACTAAAGGCAAAGATTTATTCCTTGAAAGCATATTACTTGTAGGCAGTGTCGATTATCGCCTTACGCGACGTCAGTATCTGTCGGTTTTTGTTAGAGATTACAGAGATATTTATATTACAGACGACCAGATTAGAACGGTGTTTTTCGGTCTGGGCTGGAAATTTAAACATTAAACCATGAAAAAACTTATTACCTTTATTTGCTTGTTAATCAGCGGATTAACTATGGTGGGGCAATATGCTCCGGCAGGCGACAGTTTGAAGACCCGCTGGGCTTCTGAAATAACTCCAGAAAACGTTTGGCAAGAGTATCCGCGTCCGCAGATGAAACGTTCTGATTGGATGAACCTCAATGGCTTATGGGATTATGCCATTCGTCCGAAAGGCGAAAATAACATTGGCGAGTTTGACGGCAAGATTTTAGTGCCGTTTTGCATAGAATCATCGTTGTCGGGAGTGCAGAAATATGTCGGAAAAGACAATGAACTCTGGTATCAGCGAGAATTTGATGTTCCTTCGAAATGGAGAAGTAAACGCATTCTGTTGCATTTCGGTGCCGTCGATTGGAAATGTGATGTATGGGTAAACGACATAAAAGTGGGATCTCATACAGGCGGTTATACACCATTTAGTATTGATATCACTCAAGCTGTAAGAAAGAAAGGTAACGTGTTGAAAGTGCGTGTTTGGGATCCGACAGACCAGGGCGAGCAACCATGTGGAAAACAGCATGTTAAACCTCATGGAATCTGGTATACACCAGTCACTGGAATCTGGCAGACGGTGTGGCTTGAACCGGTTTATGAAAATTATATTGCTGATTTGAAGATTATACCCGATATTGACAATCACAAGGTGACGGTTATTCCTACTATTGTGAGCAATTTTTCGAAAAAAGTTAAAGTTACAGTTTCTGAAAGCGGCAAACCGTATGCTGATGGACATAATCCGTGTGCAGGAGCAACGGCAGTATCGATAAATGGTGAAGCAGTCGAGGTGCCAATGCCTGCTGATGCTAAGCTATGGTCGCCCGATTATCCTTATCTGTACAATATCGAGGTCGTTTTGTATCAAGCTGATATAGTAGTCGACAGGGTCGTCGGTTATTTCGCTATGCGCAAGTTCAGTACTGCAAAAGACGAAAACGGCATTGTGCGTCTGATGCTTAACAACGAGCCGGTTTTCATGTTCGGTCCGCTTGATCAGGGCTGGTGGTGCGACGGTCTCTACACCGCTCCGTGCGACGAGGCGTTGAAATATGATATTCAGAAAACCAAGGATTTCGGCTTCAATATGATTCGTAAGCATGTGAAGGTGGAGCCTGCGCGTTGGTACTATTGGTGTGATAAACTTGGAATCATAGTTTGGCAGGATATGCCGTCTGGCGGTCGCGGTCCAGGCTGGGTCACAGACAGATATTTCGATGGTTCTTTAAGTCGCAGAACACCTGAATCGGAAGCGACATATAAGAAAGAATGGAAAGAAATCATAGATTATCTCTATTCAGTTCCTTCAATTGGCGTTTGGGTGCCGTTTAACGAGTCGTGGGGACAGTTCAAAACCCCTGAAATCGTTGAATGGACCAAGAGTTACGATCCGTCGCGCTTAGTGAACCCGGCATCTGGCGGTAACCACTATCCGGTAGGCGACATTCTCGACATTCACAACTATCCCGACCCTGAGATGTATTTCTACGATGCATCACGCGTCAATGTTCTTGGCGAATATGGTGGAATCGGCAGGAAAATAGAGGGACATACATGGGTTCCGTCGCAAGGCTGGGGCTATGTGGAATACGACACCGAGGAAAAAGTCACCGACACTTATGTGGAATATGCCAACAAGCTTTTTAATCTAATTCCGCGCGGCTTCTCGGCGGCAGTCTACACCCAGACTACCGACTGTGAGGTCGAGCTTAACGGCTTGATGACATACGATAGGGAAGTGGTGAAGCTCAACGAAGAAAGGATTCGTGAGATAAACCTAAAGATTTCAAATTATTTCAAGAAATAAAAAATGGTCGGCGATTGCCGACCATTTTTTGCATTAACGCACTGTGTGTATTAGTCCTCAACGATAGCTTCGTTCGGGCAAACGCTTGCGCATGTGCCGCATGAAACGCAGTTATCAGCGTTGATTGAATAGATGCTACCTTCTGAAATAGCGCCGACTGGGCACTCGTCGATGCAAGTACCGCAAGCTACACAGCTGTCTAAAATTTTGTATGCCATACTTTTTTTAGTTTAGAAATTTTCTGCAAAGATATAGGTTTTTCCAATACATCACTATATTTTTCAAAAATATTTTTTTTTTGTTTTCTAATTCAAAATATATACTTAAATTTGCCTAAAATTTCGAGACATAAAATAGTTAAGAATAAATATTTATAATTCATTATTATACAATAAGTTAAATTCAAATTCTTATGGCTAACAAAACAAAAGTTGTAGAACTTGAACACGTTGTCATTCGTTTTGCGGGTGACTCAGGTGACGGTATGCAGCTGACAGGAAACCTTTTCTCGGATTCCACAGCCTTTGCCGGCAACGACTTCGCCACATTCCCGGACTATCCGGCGGAGATTCGTCCTCCACAAGGCACAGTGGCTGGCGTATCTGGTTTCCAGGTGCATTTCGGACACAAACCTGTTCACACTACCGGTGACCTTTGCGATGTGCTCGTCGCAATGAACCCGGCATCAATCAAAGCTAACATGCGCTGGCTCCGTCCAGGCACAATCATCATCATCGACTCTGACTCCATCACCGACAAGGCTTTGGAGAAGGCCGGCTACACAGCCGATCCTACAGTGGACGGTACACTTGCCGACTACCAGGTTGTCAAGGCTCCTATTTCAGAGTTGACAAAAGAAGCTTTGAAAGATTTCGGAATGGATAACAAGTCAATGCTCAAGTCGAAGAACATGTTCGCTCTCGGCATAGTGATGTACTTGTTCAACCGTAGTCTGGACACAGTTTACGCATATTTTGAGACTAAGTTCAAAGGTAAAGATCAGGTTATCAAGGCCAACCGCACTGTTCTCGATGCCGGTTACAACTACGCCGACACTTGGGAGCTGTTCGCCAACACATACAAAGTGGAAGCCGCTGATCTCCAGAAAGGCAAATATCGCAACATCACCGGCAATACAGCCGCTGCATGGGGTTTGATGGCCGCCGCAGAGAAGTCGGGACGTCCGCTCTTCCTCGGTTCATATCCTATCACCCCGGCTACAGATATTCTGGCCGAACTTACAAAATACAAAAACCTCAACGTCAAGGCTTATCAGGCTGAAGACGAAATCGCAGGCATTATGTCGTCAATAGGCGCTGCTTTCACAGGCTGCCTCGCCGTGACAACAACTTCAGGTCCTGGTCTTTCGCTGAAGAGCGAAGCTATGGGTCTGGCAGTCATGACAGAGCTTCCGCTGGTTATCATCGACGTACAGCGTGGCGGTCCATCAACAGGTCTTCCAACCAAGATGGAACAGAGCGACCTCATGCAGGCTCTCTACGGACGTAACGGTGACGCTCCGCTCGTAGTCATTGCAGCACGCAGCTCAGCCGGTTGCTTCTATAGTGCTTTCGAAGCCGCACGTATCGCCATGGAGCACATGACTCCTGTCATCATGCTCAGCGACGGTTCTCTCGGTAACGGTTCAGAAGTGTTCCGTATCCCACGTATGGCCGACCTTCCGACTATCACACCTCCGCTGGCAAAAGCCAACGATCCTGAGTATCAGCCTTTCCGTCGTGATGAGAAATGGCTGCGTCGTGAATGGGCTATCCCGGGAACTCCAGGACTGCGTCACCGTGTGGGCGGTCTTGAGAAGGAAAACGGCAAGGGTAACCTCTCGACCAACCCTGAAAACCACCAGATTATGACCGAGCTCCGTGAGGAGAAGATCAACCGCGTGGCTAACGACATCCCGCTGCAGGAAATCTACGGCGACAAGAACGCCGACCTCCTCGTGGTGTCATGGGGCGGCACATTCGGTACAGTTCGTACAGCTGTCGAAAAGATGATGGAAGAGGGCAAGAGCATTGCACACGCCCACTTCGACTATATCATGCCACTGCCTCGTAACACAGAGGAAGTGCTCAAAGGTCACAAGAAGATTGTGGTCTGCGAAATCAACCGCGGACAGTTTGCCAAGTATCTCCGCATGAACTATCCGGAATACAAGTGCGAGCAGTTTAACAAGGTACAAGGCCTGCCGTTCACCATCGGCGAATTGGAAAACAAGTTTAATGACCTTCTAAAATAATGCTACTATGAATAACGAGAATATAGAAAATCAGGAAGTCATGCTGACTAAAGAAGATTTCGCTAGCGATCAGGTGGTGAAATGGTGCCCGGGCTGCGGTGACCATGCCATCTTGAAGGCCATGCAGGACGTGTTTCCAAAACTTGGTAAGAAGAAAGAGGATATAGTGGTAGTGTCAGGTATCGGATGCTCATCACGTTTCCCATATTACATGAATACATACGGTTTCCATAGCATCCACGGTCGTGCAGCCGCTGCCGCCACTGGCGTAAAGCTGGCCAACCCGAACCTTTCAGTGTGGATGATTACCGGTGACGGTGACTGCACCGCTATCGGAGGCAACCACTTCATTCATGCCTGCCGTCGTAACATCGACATCAACCTCGTGCTGTTCAACAACCGTATTTACGGTATGACAAAGGGTCAGTTCTCACCGTGCACCTTCCGTGGCACCAAGACCAAGACCTCACCTCAAGGCACATACGAGGATCCTTTCAACCCTGGCGAACTCGCCATTGGTGCAAAGGCTACATTCTTCGCCCGTGGAGTGGATGTCAATCCTAAGGAATTGACAGACATTTTCATGGAGTCATATCACCACGACGGTATAGCCGTGACAGAGGTTCTGCAGAACTGTATGATCTTCTCAAACGGTGTTCATGCCAACATCACCGACCGTGAAGTCCGTGACGATATGCAGGTGAAGTGCGAACACGGCAAACCTCTTATCTTCGGTAAGAACCGCGATAAGGGTCTCGTGTTGCGTAACAACCATCTCGAAGTGGTGACAATAGGTCAGGACGGTATCACAGAGAAAGACATCCTCGTGCACGACAAGACCACAGAGGATACCGGTGTCCACATGATGCTGGCTCACATGATGCCTCCTTACTACCCAGTGGCAATCGGCGTCATCCGCGACGTGAAGGCTCCTACCTTCGACGACAGCCTCATGGAAGTTATCGCCAACGAACAGGCAGTTTCTAAGATTAAGAACATGGACGATCTGCTCAACAGCGGTTCGACTTGGACAATCTAAGAATCAATAAATTAGAAAAATCCCGCCATTATTGACGGGATTTTTTTATTTTTGCAACATGAAAAAGTCGTTTAAACCAGGTACAATGCTATACCCATTGCCAGTGGTGATGGTGTCTTGCGGCGACAGCCCTGACAACTACAATATCATCACGGTGGCATGGACGGGTATTCTGTGCTCCGACCCTCCGATGTGTTACATTTCAGTGAGGAAAGAGCGCCATTCGCATCCCATTATTTCCAAAAACAGGGAGTTTGTGATAAACCTTACAACCGAAGCCCTCGCAAAAGCCACCGACTGGTGCGGAGTGCGCTCCGGAAAGGATTACAACAAGTTTAAGGAGATGCATCTCACGCCTGAAGCAGCTGAGGTGGTTAAAGCTCCAATGATAGCCGAGTCGCCGGTCAATATTGAATGTAAGGTGGTGGAAATCAGAGAATTGGGCTCTCATGACATGTTTATGGCCGAGATAGTCGCCGTCCATGGTGATGCAAAATATTTCGACCCCAGCACGGGACTGTTCCAGCTAAATCAGGCTGATTTGATAACATATTCGCATGGCAAGTATTATGCCCTTGGCGAGAAAATCGGGAAATTCGGTTTCTCAGTCGAGAAGATTCAACATAAAAGAAAAAAATAATGGATTACATCAAAGTTAACGGTCTGCAAAAGGACGAAGTCATCGGACTGGTGAAGGAATGGATAAAGTTATATCCCCATTCATTCAACCCTGATGTGACTTTTGGTTTTTATGAACTTACTGACAATCAGGTGATTATATGTTTGCACGATGATTTGAGCACCTTGGCGGTAAGCCTGTTGGTGATATATCTGACATCGGCTTTGAAAGATTCCACTGAGGCTGAAGCTGTGGCGGCATATCTCACTGTTGACGACAACGAGATTCTGCTGAAACAGAATTATGGCCGTCGTGCAAAGTTTTTCGCCAAATCGACAGAAGAGGATAAGACAAGCGTTTACATACTGCTTGAAAACGATTATTGTGTTGAATACAGTTTCAAAGGCCATGCCAAGCCTGTAAAGGAGTCGGGATTTGTATATGCCGAGCCGGCCTTGGCTGAAGCCATTGAAAACATTGCAAAAGAAGAAATCTGCGTGGGTGAGGTGCTCCCCAAAAACAAGGTAGAGAAATCGCTGGAGCCAGACGCTTCGCCACTGCAGAAAATGATGTGGTATCTGATTTGCGGAGCCGTAGGTCTCGGCATAGGATTTTTGTTGGTTTATCTGTATTTCTAAATGTTAGAACAATTCCGCGAATACATTGAATCCAATCACCTTATAGCTAAAGGTGATCGCGTGCTTATTGCTTTGAGCGGCGGTGTCGACTCCATGGTACTTGCGGAACTGTTAAGGCGTTGCGGATACAACATAGCTTTCGCCCATTGCAATTTCAGGCTGAGGGGAGCAGAATCGGACGGAGACGAGCAATTTGTGCGTGAATATGCCCAGAGGGTGGGGGTGAAGCTTTTCGTGAAGCAGTTCGACACCCATCAATATGTGGCAGACAACAAGGTTTCCGTTGAGATGGCTGCCCGGGAGTTGCGCTACGCCTGGTTTAACGATTTGATTAACGCGAACCAATCACTGAATTCAAGCGGAGCATCAAACAATGGCGATGGGTGGCAAAACCTCCGTTTCGACAAACTTGCCTTGGCTCATCATGCTGACGACCAGATTGAGACCTTTTTCATCAACCTTTTGCGTGGCTCGGGTATCAAGGGCCTAAAAGCCATGCAACCATGTAACGGTATGTATATCAGGCCGTTGCTATGGGCATCCCGTGAGCAAATCAAGAAGTTTGCCATTGAAAACGGCATTCAGTGGAGGGAGGACAGCACCAACCAGGATACAATCTTCCTGCGCAACAAAATACGTCACAATCTGATGCCTGTGTATGATGGCATAAAGTCCGACGCCAGAGAAAAAATACTGCAGTCTGTCGAATGCCTGGCATCTGAAAATCAGCTGTACCGGGAGCTTTTGAAAGATAAAATTTCGGCTATAGAAACTGTTGATGGCGTTCTGCATTCAGTCGAAAAACGTCATTTCGGCTTGCAGCTGCTTTTTGAATGGATTCGCGATTTCGGCTTCTCCTATTCCCAATGCGAATCAATATACGCTTCCCTTGACGGAGAACCCGGTCGGGAGTTTTATTCAAATGAATATCAATTGGTTGTCGAGAAAGAGACTGTTGAACTGTTTCCGATCGACATTGAAAAATTAGTGGGGAAGGAACTCTCGTTTTCCGAATTTGAAATTAGTCCGAGCTTTAAACTCCAGACTTCAAACCCTGACGTCGCCCAGCTGGATTTCGACAAACTTAAACTACCGCTGAAGATGCGCTCCTGGCAGCAAGGTGACCGTTTCCGCCCGCTGGGAATGCGAGGAAGCAAACTGGTGTCAGATTTCTTCAATGATCTGAACTTTACCGCATACCGTAAGAAAACCGCGCAAATCCTGACAGATGCCGACGACAACATAGTCTGGATTGTGGGCTATCGCATAGACGACAGGTATAAAATCACTGAAAAGACAAAAACTATATATCAAATTGAGGTGAAATAAAATTTTTATTACATTTGCACTTTGGAAATATAAAACTGAATAATCTGTAAATATTTGAATTATAACGAGTTATGAAAAAATTCACAATTGTCTTAGCGACATTTTTCGCATTCATGCTGCCGATGGTATCGGTCGCCCAGATTTACGACCCCGTACAATGGAGTTTCTCAACTGAGTCGTTGGGCAACAACGAGTACAATGTCATTTTCAAGGCTCAGATAGAAAATGGCTGGCATGTGTATTCACAGCACATAGCTGATGGAGGTCCTATTCCGACTTCCTTTGTCTTCAACGAGGACAACAGTTATCAGAGAATAGGGGAGGTTACTGAAAGTAATGCCATAGTGCTGCACGACCCGGTTTTCGACATGGAGCTGCGCTTCTTTGAGAAGGAAGCAATCTTTACACAGAAAGTGAAAGTGCTTGGTAAAGAGCCTGTTGCAGTAAAAGGCGAACTTGAATATATGGTCTGCAACGACGGTCAGTGCCTGCCTCCAACAGCAGTTGAATTCGACATCAATCTGACCACGGTAAGCGCTGCCGACTCAGACGCTAAAGGTGGCGACAGCCTGCTCGGCATGATACTTCAGGCTATACTTTGGGGCTTGGCTGCACTGCTCACCCCATGCGTGTTCCCTATGATCCCGATGACAGTGTCCTTCTTCCTGCATGGCAGCGAGAATAAGGCGGCAGGCCGTTTCAAAGCCATTATGTACTTCGTATTCATAGTGTTGCTTTACACTCTGCCAATCGCAGTCATCATCATGGTGACATGGCTCTTCGGCGGCGACAGCGTGACCGGCGATATCTTCAACTGGCTGTCAACACACTGGCTCCCGAACATCATTTTCTTCCTGGTGTTTATGGTGTTTGCTGCATCGTTCTTCGGAGCATTCGAAATCGTGCTTCCAAGCAGCCTTGTCAACAAATCTGATTCCAACTCGGAGAAGAAAGGCCTCGCTGGAGTGTTCTTCATGGCTTTGACACTGGTGCTCGTCTCATTCGCCTGCACAGGCCCTATAGTCGGCACAGTGCTCATCAAATCGACATCAGGTGAGTTCTGGACACCTATTCTTACAATGTTCTGCTACGCCTGCACATTCGCATTGCCGTTCGCACTCTTTGCATTGTTCCCGTCAATGCTGAAAAACCTGCCAAAGAGCGGCGGCTGGCTTAACACAGTGAAGGTCATCCTCGGTTTCATCGAGGTTGCTCTCGGCTTCAAGTTCTTGAGCGTAGCCGACCAGACATATCACTGGCACCTGCTCGACCGTGAGGTTTATCTCGGCATCTGGATTGTGTGCTTCGCAATGCTCGGATTCTATCTCCTTGGCAAGATCAGATTTAAAAACGACGACCCTGTCGAACATATAGGCGTGGGCCGCTTGATATTGAGTATCATCACCTTTACCTTTGTGGTTTACATGGTCCCTGGCATGTGGGGCGCACCTTTGAAGGCCCTCTCAGGCTATCTGCCACCACAACAGACACTTGATTTCGATCTCAAACGTATCAATCAGGAGAATGCCGATAAGGTTATAGAATATATTCAGCAGAACGTGAAAGCAGTGCCTGCAGGAACTCAGCAGAATGAGTCAAAACCGACTGCTGAACTTTGCGAGACACCTCGTTTCAACGATATCTTCCATCTGCCTCACGGATTGAAGGGTTACTTCGATTATGAGCAGGCTTTGGCATGCGCAAAGGCACAGAACAAGCCTCTTTACGTCGACTTTACCGGTCACGGATGTGTCAATTGCCGTGAGATGGAAGCCAATGTCTGGAGCGATCCTCGTGTGCTGCAGATGTTGCGTGACGACTTCATAATTGTGGCCCTCTATGTTGACGACAAAACCAAGCTTCCGGAGGATGAATGGGTTGTCGGCGGTGACGGCAAGATGAAAAAGACCATAGGCCGTAAATACGCCGACTTCCAAATCACCAAGTTCGGCACCAATGCTCAGCCTTACTACTGCCTGATGGGTCACAACGGCGAGCTTCTCCACGAGCCACGCGCCTACAACCTCGACAAAGACGGCTTCGTCCAATTCCTGAAAGAAGGCCTCGAAAATTTCAAAAACGGAGTCTCTGTAAGGAATATCAATGAATAGCCATTAGCTATTAGCCATTAGCCGTTAGTTTTTAGTTATTGCGTATAATTACTAAAATCTAACGGCTATTTCATTTTCTCCAATATTGGTATTTGTTCCATCAAATCTTCAACAATAAATTCCCAATATTTGCCTTTCAGACATTTGATTTCTGTGTAATCATTTAATTGAGGCAATCGTTTGAAACCATCAATTATTTTAGGCAAATCCAAAGACCAAGGATACCTTTTGAGAGCGAATGAAACCATGTCTTCAATTGAATACGATTCAAGCAGGTCGTGAATATCCCAGAAATCTTTTTTCCGTTGTCTGTCTTGAGTTATAGCATTGATTTTCATTGCAGCAATATCCTTCTCTGAAACCATCCTTATTCCATTAGAATTAATCAATGGGAATATTGGGTTTTCATCATAGCATATGTCAAGTTTTATGCAGTTATCTTTATTATTACCAACAAATAGAGAATAAACGGTTTGTGTTGTTTTTAGTTTTTGCAAACCGTCTATATATGGAAATAATTTTTGTAATGCATCAGCAATTACATCGGTTTTCATCTCACCGTATAATTGGTTTGTGAACATGTCAATATCAATTGAAATCCTGTGCCCACGTTGTAATGCCAGAGCAGTGCCACCAACAAGATAATGATTATCGAAAGCTTTGTGTGACATAATCTTGTGCAGACATTCCAACAATAATGGCGATGCGATATTAGTTCTTAAAATCATAGTTCAAATACTTTTTAAGGTTATAAATTCTGTTTTCTGCGTTCCATGTATCATGAATTGATTGTAATTCTTTTATGATCAAATCTTTACCATAAAATTTTATTGTTTCTTTGATTTCACTTGAATTCCCATAATCAAAAACTCTTTGGATTATCCAGTTTGAATTCTTCTGCCAATTGAGCTTTTCTATATCAGTATCCCAAAACAATGCTTTTCTGAATTGTGATAAATCAGGATGAGATAATTCAGAATGTTGAGTTATAGCAGTAAATATCTCGTAGTTTGTTTGTATTTGATAGAAAAAGCATTGATTGTCAATGTTTAATGCTTTTTCTAATTTCAATGAAACCTCTGGAGATATTTTTCTACGATTAGCAATAAAATCGTTTATTCTCTGATATGGCAAACCTGCACGATTTGCCAGCTCGCGTTGTGTAAGGTGTTCTTTTGACATGATTCTGCCAATAACAGCCCCGCAAGGTATGTGATGATATTGCAAATAATTTTCAAACATTACATTTTAATTGACGTTGCAAAGATAATAAAAAAAGTAACCAAAAATGGTTATAATTTATTTTTTAATAAATTTTTATCATTTTTTGTGATTTCTAAAAAGATTTCACTATATTTGCAGTGTCATCAGTCTTTTTGACTTATGGCAGATATATTGGAAAAAACGTTGAACTGACGTTTTATCTGCGGCTCGTTTGAACTTCGCAACTTCAAAATCTATCGCACGGTAAAGCAAAGTTTGATGTTCACGGTGTTGTTATATGTTATTGTGTCACCACGATACCTATTATAATATATACAATATAGCGTGGGCTTCGGCATTGCTTATCCTCGATAGATGGGCAATGCGAAGGCCTAAACGAGCGGGATAGGCGATAGTTCTGACTCCCGCGCTTTTCTTTTATGGTTTCAGAACTTTTAGTAATTAAATTGGCAATGGGAGTCTGCCGACAAAAACATTGACAATTAACATTATTTAAACAACTAAATTTTTTTACCATGAAAACATTTAATTTACTTGGAATGGCGATAATCGCATTAGCTTTTGCAAGTTGCGGAAGTGAAAAACAAATGACAAATCAAGCTCCGGCACCACAACCACAAAAAATTCAGGAAGGTGTATCTGTTACACTTCCTTGTCTTGATTCATCTTATGATAACGACGATTATTACAGGGATTTGGGCATTGGTACAGATTTGAATCCACAAATGGCACGTAAAGCTGCCGTTAAAGCTGCCCAATCAATGGTGAAAGAACGTTTGAATGGAGTCGTTAAAGGACTTTCAACCGACTATAGCCGTAGTGTTTCTGGTCAGGCTTCGTCTGATAAAGTACAAGGTATTATTGAAGCTGAGTTTAATACAATCATTGATAAAATGCTGAATGATGCTGATAAAACTTGTGAAGATCTCGTTAAACTGGATAATGGCAACTACCGCTCATACTATGCTATTCAAATTTCTAAAAAGGAATTGGTGAACAAAGTGGCAGATGCTCTTTCACAAGAGCAGGAACTTGAAATCCAATTCCATCGCGATCAGTTTAGAAAATATGCTGCAGAATATCTTGAAAACCATGGTAATAAATAAAATATTCTTGGTATGAAAAAATTGTTTTTAACATTTATCCTTGCAATGGGAGCATTGGTATCGTATGCACAGGATAAGCCTGGTTGGATTTACAACAAACCTAAACCAACAAACAACTCGTATTTGTATGCTATAGAATCGGCAACTGGTGAAACTGAAATAGTAGCAAGAAATCAAGCATTTGCAAGAGTTTTGCAATCGACGGCAATGCGACTTGGCCAGCCGATTAACTCTGATGAAATTAACAGAGCGGTTCAAAATGGCACATCTTTCGAAGTCATTTCATCTCAGTATAACATACCAATTAATAAAGTTTGTGAATATGCCGAAAAGATTTCAGGTGGTTATCGAGTTTACGTGCTTTGCCAAGTGGCCAAAGTCGGTAATATTGTTGTCGATTTTGACTATGATTTCAATGGATGCCATGACGCAAACCAATACAAAAACAGCACGGCTTTATTGAAATCGGTTTTTGTGCCGGGTCTGGGACAGATGGGCAAACGTCGCTATACTGAAGGCACTCTTACACTTGCAACGGAATTGGCATTGTTAGGTGGCGCTTTTATAACTTATAATACAGCGCAAAATCAGATGGATATAATGAAAGACGCAAACACAACTTACAAAGATTATGTTGCAGCTAAAGACAAATATAATTCGATGAAAAAAGCAAATACAATTTGCTGGGGAGCCGCCGCTGCTGTGTATGTGTTTAATTTGTATCGAGCTTATTCAGCCAAGCCAAAATACAAAAGCGGATATGCCTTGAATCCAACAATAATGCCAACTAATTATGATTTGGCTTTTGGAGTTAGTTTAACTTATAATTTCTGATGTTATGAAAAAGGGATTGATAATGATAATGGCTGCAGCTATCATAATATTGATTGGCTGCGTGAAAGATCCAGCGAAGCTAGGTATCCATCCAAATACTCTTTACAAAGGTCGCGTTATAGAAAAAAGCCAAAATAAGCCTATTAAAGGTGTTACGGTTAGTGTGACAGACGGTTCACATGTTCACACATCGCAGGTTACTGGAGATGACGGACGTTTTGAATTCAGAGTCGATTTCGATGCTATTGATGATAACTACTCGTTACAGCTTGACTGTCAGGGATATACCTCACTCAAAGAAGATTTGAAAGGTTTCGGACAAGAGAGTTATGATTATAAAGATATTGTGTATTATGACAATAGTAATCCGAGTAACTGGCCCAATGTTTCAACAAAAGAGGTGTCTGAAATAACATCAACCACAGCGAGAACTGGAGGTACAATCACATATTCAGGCGCTGCTGAAATCACGGCTCGAGGGGTATGCTGGGGAACAACTCACACTCCAGATATAGACGGGAATCATACCACCGATGGTTCTGGAACAGGCTCGTTCACATGTAATTTGACAAATCTTAGCTTAAACACGACATATTTTGTGAGAGCATATGCCACTAATATGCATGGAACGTACTATGGTGAGGAAAAAACATTTACCACTAATGACGGTTCAGTGGTTGTAACAACCAATAACGTTACAAATGTTACACCAACTAGTGCCACATGTGGAGGCACAGTAACTGTCAGCAGTGGCAATACTTTCCCAATTACATCAAGGGGCGTTTGTTGGGCAACGACACACAACCCGACAATTGATAACGCACACACATCAGATGGCTCTGGTGTCGGTTCTTTTACGAGCTCGATAACAGGTTTGACAGTTAATACAAACTATTATGTGAGAGCGTATGCGACAAATGAAGTTGGCACATTTTATGGAGAGGAAAAGAACTTTAATACCACTGTGGGTTTAGCTACCGTAACGACCAAAGATATTACGGATATTCATCCATTGTCTGCCATAGGCGGAGGTGTTGTGACCAACGACAATGGTTTTACTATTACTTCCAGAGGTGTTTGCTGGAGTGTCGTGCAAAACCCAACAATAAATGACAACCACACTACAAATGGTGTCGGAACTGGAGAGTTTAATACTTTTATGGAGAATCTCCAAAACTCTACAACTTATCATGTTCGTGCTTATGCCACAAATGCCAATGGAACAGCATATGGAGAGGACAAATCTTTTACAACAAGTTCTGGTGAGATTACAGTTGCCACAAATAATGTTACGAATGTCACGGCTTCGTCAGCAACATGTGGTGGAAATGCGACTATTACAAATGATAACAATCTCGCAATCACAGCCAAGGGCGTTTGTTGGAGTACAGGACACAATCCATCGATTTCAAATAACCATACTACCGATGGAACCGGCCCTGGAATTTTTACCAGCACTATATCTGGGCTTACGGTAAATACATTGTACTATGTGAGAGCATATGCAACCAACCAATTAGGTACGTATTATGGTTTGGAGAAATCATTTACAACAGCAGTCGGTTTGCCCGCTGTGACAACTACAGATCCAACTCTTAATGGCACCACGGTGACTACAGGAGGCAATGTGACTAGCGATGGCGGTTATCCTGTTACGGCTCGTGGAATCTGTTACGGCTCGCTACCAAATCCTGATTTGTCTTCTAATTACAGCCATACTATTGATGGAAGTGGCGTTGGATATTTTACCAGCTCGTTTTCATTACCTATTGGTAGCGGTATATATTATATACGAGCATACGCAACCAATGCGAATGGAACTGTATATGGTGAACAGTTGACAGTTATTCAGCCGTATGATGAGCTTCCAACATTTGTGTACAATGGACATACATATAAAGTTGCTCCTGACCCTGGCATTACTATGGCTTGGGGTACTGCTGATAGCTATTGCACAAACTTAACATTTGTTTTTACAGGTTGGAGATTACCAACTAAAGAAGAACTGATACAAATGTATGTTGATAGAGAATCTATTGGTGGTTTTGCAAATGATAGTTATTGGAGTGGAACAGTTAGACCTGGTGGTTACGCCCAACATGCCTGTGTTAGTTTTACTGATGGCTCAATAGTTTGGCCAACAGACTATTATACATTACATGTACGCCCAATAAGACAAGATGATTAACAAATAAATAGTTTTACCCTCAAAACCTCTGTTTTACATGTTTTGAGGGATTTTATATAATAGATAAAACAATCAATATGAAAACAAAAGAAACAACGTATGCCCAAAAGGCAATTCAAAAAAGGATAGTTGAAAAAAATGGTTGTCACCAACCAGAATTGTTCCAATTTCACAATTCGGATAATTATTCGGACTATTCTGATTATTCCGATTATGTTGATTATGGAGATAATATTAATTATTCAATCATGTAAAATAAAAACATTATGAACATTGTAACTACTATTGCACTTGGTCTATTTGCAAGTGTAGCCTTTTATTTTATCGAGTTGAAAATCATACGTAAATTGTTTATAGCAAAGGTAATAGGAACTCGAAAACTCGAAGATTTAGAAAGAGATGGAGCAAAAATCTATTATCTGTCATTACAAAACGCATCAAAAGTAGAAGCATTTAATGTTAGTGTCTTTGTAGAGTTTCTTGACAAAAATGGAGAAGCAACAGGTTATAATGAACAGAGGATATTTCCATATGTAAAAAGAAATCAAGAAAATGTATTATATCCACTTTTCCTTCCTGTTTCCAAAGCAATTCCAAAAGAAAATAAAAATGTATACCTCAAACGATTACTCGAAGATACCAAAACAATTCATGTGGTTATTACTTGTCAGAACCAGTATGGAAAGATTAAGAAGACAGATGACTATACGATGAAAGTCAAGGAAGAAAAAGCACTCTCTTTTTTGGATTATCAAACATGATATGCAAACTGTTATAATTAAACCCACCTACTCCTGCAACTTCCGTTGCAAATACTGCTATCTGAGCAATGAAACCAAGCAGCAGGCCAAGCTGTTTGATATCGATTTTGCCAAACAGATAGTCGCACAGTTGAAGTCGCTGATGCAGGAGAAGCCCCGTGGGAAGTTCACCATCATCTGGCATGGCGGAGAGCCGATGCTGTGGGGTATCGACAACTATCGCGCGATTTTTGCATATATGCAGCAGGAATTGGCAGGATATGAGATACAGAACTCAATGCAGACCAACCTGTCGTTGGTGAACGACGAATGGATAGACCTATTCCTGCAATATGATGTGCATGTGGGATTCTCCTTGGACGGCACAAAGGCTATCCACGACCAGCAGCGTGTGGATGGCCACGGACAGCCAACCTTCGAGCGCATCATCGCCAACTACCGCCGCTGCAAGAAACGCGGTATGCGGATAGGCTGCATCGTAGTAGGCAGCAAGAAGCATCAAGGGCACATTGCCGAACTCTATCAATTTATGCGAGACGAGGGTCTAGACTTTAAGTTCAACCCATTGTTCTGCTCCGGCGAGGCACAGAACAATATGGACGAGTATGGCATAACGCCCGATGAATACGCTCAGATGGCCATAGAACTATTCGACCTCTGGTTTGACGACCATGATGGCAAGATAACTGAATCAAATTTTGTTGAAATAGCTAGCAATATTGCCACAGGCAAGCCTACAGGCTGCATGTTTACGAAGAACTGTCAGGACAATTTCCTTGCCATTGCCCCTACAGGCGACATGATGCCATGCGGTCGTTTTTGCGACAACGACCTGCTGCAATACTCCTACGGAAACCTGCATAAAGAGGCACTTGCCGATATTCTGCCACGTATCAAAGAGACTGAAACCTATAGACGCACCGAGTACATCGCTGCAAGCGGATGCAAGGACTGCCACTGGTACCACATATGCCACGGCGGCTGCCTGCACGATGGCTTCCTTGCCTCTGGCGATTTCCGTCACAAGACCTTTCTCTGTCCCGCCTACAAAAAAATTTTTGCACATATAGACCACCGCCTGAAAGAAAATGAATTCCACGATAGATTCCTATAATTGATGATGACGTTTATCACATCAGAGCCTCAATTAAAGAATTGGGAAAGAGCATTTTCGCATTTTCAATAATGGGACTTGAGAAAGAAACTATCCTGTCTATCTTGTAAATCCCGTCTAAAAAACAAAAAGAGACAAAGTCATAAACCTCGTCTCTTTTTTGTGAAATATAAATCTGTGTAATCTGTGTGAGATTCTATTCCGCAAAATGCTGATAGAACTGCACTATGGTCTCGATTCCTTTGAAGAAATGGTCGAGGCGATAGTTTTCGTTAGGTGAGTGGATGGCGTCTTCGCCAAGGCCGAAGCCCATCAAGATAGACTTTATTCCCAACACTTTCTCGAATCTTGCGATAATCGGGATACTTCCGCCGCTTCTCATCGGGATAGGCAACTTGCCGTATGTGTCGAAATATGCCTGCTCGGCCGCTTTGTATGCCGGAAGCTCAATCGGGCAACCGTAGGCCTCGCCACCATGCAAAGTGGTAACCTTAACTGTCACATAATCAGGAGCTATGCTCTCGAAATATTCTTTAAACAACTTGCCGATCTTCTCATGGTCTTGGTTAGGCACCAGACGGCATGAAATCTTTGCGTAAGCCTTCGAAGGCAATACTGTCTTTGAGCCTTCGCCGGTGTAGCCGCCCCAAATGCCGCACAAATCGAAGGTTGGACGGATGCCGACGCGTTCTATCTTGGTATATCCTTTTTCGCCACGTAAGGCCTTCACGCCCAGCGATTTCTTAAACTCTTCCTCGTTGTAAGGAGCCTTGTTGAGCATTTCGCGCTCTCTATCTGATGACTCCACCACATCGTCATAGAAATGAGGAATGGTGATGTGGTTGTTCTTGTCCATCACGCCTGCAACCATCTCGCACAAGGTGTTCAACGGGTTGGCGACAGCGCCTCCGAACAATCCTGAATGCAAGTCGGCGTTCGGGCCGGTGACTTCCACTTCCCAGTATGCCAAGCCGCGCAAACCTGTTGTGATAGATGGAGTGTCGTGGTTTATCATGCTGGTGTCGGAAACCAGAATGACATCGGCTTTTACGAGATCTTTGTACTGCTCAATCCATTTCGAAAGGCTGCCAGAACCGATTTCTTCTTCGCCCTCGAGCATGAACTTAACGTTGCAGGGGAGGGTGCCGGTCTGCATCATCGTCTCGAATGCCTTGGCGTGCATGAAAGCCTGGCCTTTGTCGTCGTCAGCGCCGCGAGCCCATATCTTGCCGTCTTTGATGACTGGCTCAAACGGGTCTGTGTGCCACAGCTCGATAGGGTCAACTGGCATTACATCGTAGTGACCGTAAACCAACACTGTGGGCTTCTTCGGGTCGATTATTTTTTCGCCGTAGACTATAGGATTGCCTTCGGTAGGCATCACTTCAGCCTTGTCGGCTCCAGCCTTCAAGATGCTGTCTCTCCAATATTCCGCAGCTTTAATCATATCCGGCTTATGTGCCGATTCCGAACTGATAGACGGAATTCTAATCAATCCGAACAACTCTTCTAAAAAACGATTCTCGTTTTCTTTAATGTAATTTTGAATTTTATTCATATTATTTAAATTTAATAACTTCAACCTAATGATAATTTCACTACTGTGATAACCATCTCTTCGCTATGACCTTGACTCCGCCTCAGATTGCTTGTAGTGACGTAGAGACATCGTCTCGCCGTCAAACACGGCGTAGGTGTAATCCCTGATCCAGTTTCCGACCACAGTGGTCAGAGCGTGCTCGCCTGTCTTGTACTGCATGGGCTTATGTTGGTGTCCGAACACGAAGAAGTCAATGGAAGGGTCTTTCTGAGCCTCTTCCATGGCATATTTGTAAAGACGAGTCTCCTCAACCACTGCGTAGTAGTTGCCCTCGGCTTCTTTTCTGAGTTTCTTGCATCTGTGGTTATGCGACCATTTCAATGCCACTCTGATACCGAAATCGGGATGAATATGACGGAAGCACCATTGCAAAAACCTGTTCTCGAACACGCTTTTCAGGAATTTATAGCCTTTGTCGCCAGGGCCGCGTCCGTCGCCGTGCACCATGAAGAATTTCTTGCCTTTGAGAGTCATCACAACCGGTTCCCTGTGCACTTGTATGCCCACTTCTTCCTGAAGATAGGAGAAAGTCCACAAATCGTGGTTGCCTGCGAACAGATGCACCGGTATGCCGCTGTCTATGAAGTCGGCCAACTTGCCGAGCAGCCGCACATGACCTTTCGGAATCACAGTCTTGTACTCGTACCAGAAGTCGAACAAGTCGCCCATTAGGAACAACTCCTCGCAGTCAGGCTTGATGGAGTCAAGAAATTCCAAAAGCATTTTCTCCCTGCGCTGGCTGTCTTCCAGTGTGGGCACACCGAGATGAAAATCTGTTGCGAAGTAAATCATTATAAATCAATCTCGTCTAGGCGTTTGAACATCTCCTGAATTATGGCAGTCATTTTTGGCTCGGCTACATTGGCTGCGTTGAGCACCTCCTCGTGGGTAACCTCAACCGGAATTTCCTGCCCGCCAAGGTCGGTGATGACCGAAACAGCGAACACTGTAAGTCCGCAGTGGCGTGCCACTATGACCTCGGGCACTGTCGACATTCCCACGCAGTCGCCTCCTATGGCGCGGTAGTAGCGGTACTCGGCCGGAGTCTCGTACGACGGGCCCGAGTCGCCCACATAAACGCCGTGCTGCACGTGAATATCCAGCTTCTTGGCTATATCGTCGGCCAAGACAATCAATCTGTGGTCGTAAGCCTCGCTCATGTCGGGGAAACGTGTGCCTATACGCTCGTCGTTGTTGCCGATGAGAGGGTTAGGTAACAGATTGATATGGTCTGTGATGAACATTATGTCGCTGACGCGGAAACTGGGGTTGATGCCGCCGCTGGCATTGCTGAGCACTAACAGCCTGGCCCCCATATATTTCATAACCCTGATTGGGATTGTGATCTGCGCTGTGCTGTAACCTTCGTAATGATGGAAACGGCCCTGCATGGCCATCACCTTGCGTCCGCTTAAAATACCGAACACCAGCTGGCCTTTGTGACCTTTCACTGTCGAGACCGGGAAATTCGGAACATCCTTGAACGGTATGGTGTACTGGATGTCCATGACGTTTACCAGTCCGCCAAGGCCTGAGCCCAACACTATTCCTATCTCCGGCTCAAAAGAGTTTGTCTTTGATTTGAGAAAATCAACTGTCTCTAGAATCTGTTCCAACATAATCCAAAATCAAATTGTTAAACTGTTCTTCTTCATTTTTGTCATTGAAACGTACCTCAATCGGAATGGTGAACAGAGGTACATTGTCAAACTTGTGAATATACTCGGAATTGCTTATTCTCATCAAGTCTTTTTCGGTGGTCACCGCTATTTTGTTGTTGCCTATCACATAATTGAAACCATCCACTATTATGTCAATGTCTAAGTCGTTGTAGCAATGGTGGTCGCTGTAATAATTGGTTATAACGGTGTTGAAATGTCTCTTCAAGTGATCCTCCAGAGGGTAGGGGTTGGCTATTCCGCAGAATAGATAAACCGATTTCATGTCCTGCATATTGATGCCCTTTGCCAAATCGTTTACTGGCGTAATCGCTTTGAAATCAATGTAGGTGAAGAATACCTTTTGCGAAGGGGTGGCGTTTATGATTTGCAAGGCATCCCGCTTATCGTAAGGCAAAAGCACTTGTGGCGACTTGGTTAAAATGATTATGTCGGCCCGCTTGGCTTCCGACTTCACATCGCGCAGACGTCCCGCAGGCAGCAGCATGTCTTTCTTGTAAACATTGTAATAGTCGGTGAGCAGAATGTTTAGCCCCGGTTTGATGCGTCTGTGCTGATAGGCGTCGTCTAGAAGTATGACATCTGGAGCCTTCTCCAATTGCATCAGCTTTTGCACACCCTCACAGCGGTTTTCGTCCACTGCCACTGTGATGTCTGGGAACTTGCTGTGATATTGCATGGGTTCATCGCCGATCTTCCTGTATGTAGCAGACTCGTCGGCTAACACATACCCCTTTGATTCTCTGCCATATCCTCGGCTTAAAACCGCCACATTGAACTTGTCTTTCAAAAGCCTGATGAGATATTCGGTATGAGGCGTCTTGCCTGTGCCGCCAAGTGCCAGATTTCCAACGCATACAGTGGGCACACTGAAACTCCTCGATTTCAATATGCCCCAATCATACAACTTATGTCTTGTCTTCAGAATCAAGGCATAAATCCATGATATAGGCGCAAGCAAAACACTCATTATTGTGAATTTTCTTAATTAAGCGTACAAATGTACAAAAAATTTTAATAATTTAGCGCAAAATTTCAAAAAATGAATAAGGTTAGTGAGATTGTAGGATGCATTACCGATATCGCCCCTTTGCATTGGCAAGAGTCATGGGATAATGCCGGCCTGCTTGTTGGAGATGCTAATATGCTGATTGACAAAGCGTTGGTGACGCTTGATGTGACTGAAGAAGTAATAGATGAGGCTATACAGGGTGGTTATCATCTGCTGATTAGCCATCACCCTGTGATTTACCGTCCTCTGAAGCATCTTTTGCCCGAAAACACTATCGAAAGAATCATAATGAAGGCCATAAAGAACGATATAGCCATAGCATGTATGCATACCAACCTTGACAACAGCTATCTTGGAGTTAGCAAATGGCTTGCCGACAGACTTGGACTGAAAAATCCGGAGGTTTTGGAGCCAATGAAAGTGGAGGAGGATGTCACTACGGGCGGTGGGATGATAGGTTATCTCGAAAATGACATGGACGAGAAGGATTTTTTGGCCATGGTCAAGAAAAATCTTGGTTGCCAGGCTCTCCGCCATTCGGAATTTTTGGGTAAGAAGATCAGAAAAGTGGCCGTTTGCGGAGGTTCGGGATTTTTTCTTCTGGAAAATGTAAAGCATTGTAATGCAGATGCTTATGTTACCGCCGATGTGAAATATCACGACTTTTTCGAGGCCGACGGACAACTTCTGCTTGTGGATGCCGGACACTATGAAACTGAACAATTTACAAAAGAATTAATTGCTGATGCAATTATTAAAAAATTTTGTAAATTTGCAGTTTCAATTTCGAGGGTCAAAACTAACTCGATAAATTATTTTGTATAAATATTAAAATTAAGATAAATGTCTGATACTCAAGAACTTAAACTCAACGAGGAAGAACAGATTGAAATTACCGTTGAAAAGAAGCTTGTTGCACTTTACACACTGCAACAGATAGATTCCAAGATTGACAAGATTCGTATAGTGCGTGGTGAATTGCCTGAAGCTGTGCAGGACCTCGAGGATGAGGTGGCCGGTTTGGAAACACGTATCGCCAACTACGAGGCTGACCTGAAGAAATTCAATACCGACGTTACCAACTACAAGATTAAAATCAAAGAGACACAGGCTCTTATCAAGAAGTATGAGGAGCAGCAGAACAACGTCCGTAACAGCCGTGAGTATGATTCTCTGACCAAAGAGACAGAATATCAGTCACTTGAGATCCAGCTCTGCGAAAAGCGCATCAAAGACGCTACCATCAAGATGGAGGACATCAAAAACGGTCTTGAAGCCACACAGGCCAAGCTCGCCGAGCGCAAGAATGACCTCGTCATCAAGCAGTCGGAGTTGAATTCAATCGTTGAGGAGACAGAGAAAGAGGAAGAGGAACTTGTAAAGAAATCAAAGGAAAGTGAAGCATTGATCGAAGACCGCCTGCTTTCAGCTTACAAGCGTATCCGCAAGAGCGCACGTAACGGTTTGGCAGTTGTGAAAATCGAGCGTGACGCCTGCGGCGGTTGCTTCAACAAGATTCCGCCACAACATCAGCTCGATATTCGCATCCACAAGAAGATTATCGTGTGCGAGTACTGCGGACGTATCCTGGTTGACCAAGACATCATCGACCAGTACAACGCAAAGAACTGATTTCTTTAATCAAGTCTGAATTTGAAAGAGACGACCAGCTGATTGATGTTGGTTGTCTCTTTTACTTTTGTATCGTCAACCACATCCTGATCGCCTTCGTGATAAACGGCCGGGTAGAGGGTGTACTCCGAGTAAAGCTGATAGGTGTTGGTGCGGCGACTCAGAACGTAAGCCAAATCGATGGTGAAATCGTGGTAGGTGTAGCCTAAACCGCATGAGTATGAGTTGGTGCGGAGTCGGTCGTCGTTAAAGCCGTATGGGCTGCCATAAAAAGCATAACCTCCTCTGAAGCATAAGTTCTGGTAACGCCACTCTGTACCTATTCTGATGTTGGAGGTGGAGTTGAACCTTGCATCTATGTCGTTATTGAGATGAGTGAATTTATAATTGTGAGCCGAGGCGCGTATGTTGGTGTAGTCGATATACTCATAGTCGGCTGTAATCATGCCGAAATTGCCGAAAATGACAGCGGCGTTTGCACCTAGCCTGTATGGAGTTGTAAGGGTGTATGTATATGTGCCTGTTTCGGACTGATACGAATAGCTGTTGTTGTTGAATCTGGAGAATGTGTTGGTATACCAACTTGCGTCCACTCTGTATATGGTAGGTGTATGGAAAGTTGCTCCCAAGCGCAACCATTTGACCGGAAACACAATCACACCTATTTTGGCATTGACACCCCAGCCACTGCTGGTTATAACTTCCTGCTGGCTCCAGTTTCTGAATTTATCCGGATAGAGGTTGGTTTCTTTGTATTCGGTGGTCATGTCACGGTTGAAATGCGGTACATTCAAACCAATGCCGAGGAACCATTTTTCGTTGAAATTAAAACCGGCTGAAAATGACAGCTCGTTGGCTTTGCCGCGTTTTACCACTCCGCGCTGCTGGTTGAGACCTCCGGCCGGAACGTAAGTGGTATAATAATCCGGAGCGATACTGTCAATTACGTATGTGTACCAAAGCGGATAAAGGTTGTTGGGCGAGAAGTCGTACAAGTCGTTGGCTGAATTTATGTTGTTAGCCTCCATCTCTGAGAAATAAGCGTCTACCAGCGAGGTGTGGCGGTTGTCACCGCTGAGGTAGGAGTTGAATGTGTAATTGTTTGTGCGGTTCATGCCTAATGCGAAACTCACCGATTTCAACGAGCCGTCGTTAATCTCGCTGGTCCAGGTGAGGCCTATGTTGTTGATCGGCATTTTTATGGCTCTGTCGTCACCGTTCGAACCTTGGTATTTCGATACGGTCGAACTCAGGTACAAAGCCGGGGTGAATACGAAAGACGATCTTCTGAATAGTCCAAGGCTGGCAGGGTTAATGCTGATAGCTGAAAAGTCCTGGCCTACGGCTCCTATGGCATTGCCCATGGCTGCGCTCTTTGCTGTACCTTGATAAATAACCGATGAGAATTCATAAAGATCAATAGCATTCTGGGCTTTAGCCAATACTGAACCTAATAATATGATTATCAATAATGTCTTTTTCATGACTTTATACTTTTAACTTTAAACCATTAATTGGGAACTATCTTCTGCCTCCGCCGCCGCGTGAACCTCCGCCGCCAACGCTGCCTCCGCCGCTACGCGAACCTCCCATGCTGCCGCCACTGCGTGAACCGCTGTTGTAACTGCCGCTGCTTCGAGTCGGGCTACTGCTGGTATTTCTCTGTGAAGGAGTGCTATTTCGAATGTTGCTGTTTTGTCTGACGTTATTGTTTTGTCTGACATTGCTGTTAGGACGTGTGGTCGTGCTGCTATTGCTTTGACGAACAGTCGAGTTGTTGTTACTTGGACGTGCGGTCGAACTGTTGCTGCTTGGACGGACGGTCGAACTGTTGCTGCTTGGACGGGCAGTTGCACTGCTGCTTGGACGTGCAGTTGCAGTGTTGCTGCGTGTGCTGCTTTGTGGACGTACATACTCTGAATTGGAACGAGTCTGACGGTTGCTGTTGGCCGGAGAGTATGACTTGCGCTCGCTTCTGCCGCCGCCATTGCCGCCGCCAACATTGCCGTTTCTGCTTGGACGTGTGACTCCGTTCAGGTTGCCGTTGCCATGGTTGACTGCGCCGTAGTGGCTGTTGTTGTATATGTTACCGTGACCGCCGCAATGAGGATGGTGTGGGTGATGATAGTTCCAGCATCCACAGTAGTAAGGTGAATAATATGGGTAGTATGGCGCCCAGTAATATGGTGCCCATGACCAATAATGTCTATAGTAAGGATAGTAGGAAGGATACCAATAAGGATCCCAGAACGGGTCCCAAGAGTAGAGACCCCAACCGAGTCCGACGCCTATGCCAAAACCTACTCCGATACCTGTACCGATCTCAACTGTTACGTTTGATGTAGGAACCTCTATTATATAAACGGTGTCGACAACAGCTATAATTGTGTCGACAGGGGCGGATTTTGTATACTTTACTTCTTTCACGCCGTTGATGGCTTCCGAATCGAAATAACCGTAGTTGGCTGTGACCAGGTTTTTTTCGTATTGGGCCTTGTTGTCGTAAGGTGAATAGTAAGCGTCGTCGTTGATGACATTACTGCTTGAAGCACAGGCAGTTAGCAACGGAATTACTGCCATTAACAAAATCAAAGTCCTTTTCATAATATTTCACTTTTTATTATTACTTTGCGAAAAAATTTGTAATTTTGCGCTCTCAAAAAGTAACAAAAATCGTACCAAACTTTATAAAATGGCAAAAGAAATTACAACACGTCAAGAAAATTATTCACAGTGGTACAATGATATTGTGAATAAGGCAGAGTTGGCCGAGAGTTCGGCAGTGAGAGGTTGTATGGTGATTAAGCCTTACGGATATGCTATCTGGGAGTTCATGCACGACGCTCTCGACAAGATGTTCAAAGACACGGGTCACGTCAACGCATATTTCCCGCTTTTTATTCCTAAGAGTTTCTTTAGTAAGGAAGCCAACCATGTTGAGGGCTTCGCCAAGGAATGCGCGGTGGTGACACATTACCGCCTGATGAAGAACCCTGACGGTCCGGGCATAGTGGTAGACCCTGAGGCCAAACTGGAGGAAGAGCTCATTGTCCGTCCTACATCTGAGACTATTATTTGGGATACATATAGAAACTGGATCAAGAGTTATCGCGACCTCCCGATTTTGTGCAACCAGTGGGCTAACGTGGTGCGCTGGGAGATGCGTACACGCTTGTTCCTCCGCACAGCTGAGTTCCTGTGGCAAGAAGGTCACACCGCTCATGCCACCAGAGAAGAAGCTATGGCCGAAGCCGAAAAGATGCTTGCCGTGTACGCTGATTTCGCTGAGAAATACATGGCGGTGCCGGTTATCAGAGGTATTAAGAGTGCCAATGAGCGTTTCGCAGGTGCTGTAGAGACATTCTGCATTGAGGCTATGATGCAGGACGGCAAGGCTTTGCAGGCCGGTACATCACACTTCCTCGGACAGAACTTCGCCAAGGCTTTCGATGTGAAGTATCTGAATAAGGACAACAAACTTGAATATGTGTGGGCTACATCCTGGGGCGTTTCAACACGTCTGATGGGTGCTTTGATCATGGCTCACTCAGACGACAACGGTCTGGTGTTGCCTCCGAAGGTGGCTCCTATAGAGGTGGTCATAGTGCCTATCTACAAGACTGACGACCAGCAGCAGAAGGTTTTGGATTACTGCTCGCAGATGAAACAGCGCCTCGAGGCAAAAGGCTTGAGAGTGAAGTTTGACGACCGCGATACGCAGAAGCCTGGCTTTAAGTTTGCAGAATGGGAAATGAAGGGAGTGCCGGTACGTCTGGCGGCGGGCCCGAGGGACGTTGAAAATCAGACGGTCGAGATTGCCCGCCGCGATACCTTGACCAAACAAGAGATTTCGGAACAGGAGATGGAAGACCACATTCTCGGTTTGCTCGATGATATCCAGAACAGCCTGTTCAACAAGGCTCTCGCATATCGAAAAGCCAACACCCATCGCGTCGACACTTGGGACGAGTTCAAACAGGTTATAGAAAACGGTGGATTCGCTTACGCTCACTGGGACGGCACTACCGAAACCGAGCTTGCCATCAAGGAAGAGACAAAGGCTACACTTCGCTGCATCCCGTTGGATGACGATTACGAAGACGGAGTCGACATATTCTCAGGAAAACCTTCGAAGAGAAGAGTTATATTTGCTAAAGCATATTAAAATGGAATGAGCTTTCCTTCAGCATATTCGCCATACGTGACGGATATGCTGTCGGGCTCGCCTTTATAATACACATTCCCGTGATGTAGTATATTGGCTTTGATGCTCTTGTTCGCCCAGATATAGCTGTGGGCGGGAGTTTTGCTCATAATTGCCACGCTGTCGGCGCAGAGGTCGCGGGCGTCAAAAATACCGTAACTTCTTTTTTCAACCACAAGATTACGATTGTTCTGACCACGCAGGTTAACGCGGCTGGTGCCGTATCGGTACACCACATCAAATCTTTTGCAGTTGTTGATGCATAGATTTATATCGCCAGAACCCCCGTCTACTTCAAATCGGTAGTGTCCGTCGGGGTTGTCTGTTTCATTGTTGTAAGTGCCAGTTGACTTGAGAGTGCCGCTGGCTCCGAAAACAAAGTTGGTTATATCTTTGTAGTACAAAGTGGCGGTGCGCTCGTAATCGTAAGGTCTGATCCAAGACATTGTGGTGGTGTTGCTTATGGTCAGAACCCCGTCTTTGACTTCGGTGGTGATTTGGTCGACTATGTTTTCGCCTGTAGTAATGATGATGGAATTTGTATTGGAGTGTTCCAAAACCAGGTTGATGTCGTCGTTGAGGCGTACTTCATAAAAGTCGGGCAGCTCACGGTAAACGGTAACTATTTTACCTATAGTAAGCGGGCTTTTCTTGCATGAAAAGAAACATGTAAGAAAAGACAAAGTCAATATGATCAATAATTTAGTCTTCATGTCAATTTATTCTGAATCCGGCGCCCATAGTGAAAAAGTCGGCACATCCGAAATGAGTGGTGAGAGCGCAAGTTATGAAAAAGTGTTTTGTCAGATTCTGCTTGGCGCAAATCTTCTGGTACAGATAGCCTTCGCTCAAATCCTTGCCTGAAAGATGTGTGCCGGCGACAATGAAAAACGAGGTGTCGTCAAAGCTGAACTCGTATGAGATGTTGATGCCGGTTCTCAGAATCTCAAAGTCGTTGTATTCTATTCCTTTTATTTTCAGCACTTCCTTGTCGGTCATGTCGTACACAAAGTCGAGACCTATGCCCAACTTGCTGACTTTGCTGAAACTCTTCATGAAATACATCTGGACATTGTATACCGACCAGCTTTTGTTGTAGCCTATGTAGTCGTCTATGTCTTTAATCATATAAAGGAAAGCGACGTAGAATGAGAAATTCTTCTTGGTGAGACCTTTGAACTGCTGCTTGTCAATCTCCTGCTGAGGCAACCTCTGCTTGGGCTTATATATGAAATACTTGGTGCTGATGCCGGCATGCGCAACGTTGATGCCGTTGTTCGGAGCCTTACGGGCGCCATTGGAACAGTGGGTGAAACCTATAAATGCCGACAGACTGAACCGGTCTGTTATGAACCTGTTGTATTCAAGCGAAAGATGTATGGTGGCGTTAATATGCGCTCCAATGAAGGTGTTTTTGGGATTAGTTACAGGATCATAGACCTCGGTTATATATCCGGGACCTATGCCGAACTTGAAATTTATCTCATTTCTCTTGCTTTTTATCAAGTTGAATCTCAAGAATGGATAAAGAGCGAAAAGACGGCCTATTTCTGGCATATCACCCAGTCCGGAATACAGAAAAGTTATGCCGAAGGCTGGATAGTTGAGCCTGCCTTGATAATAGCTGCGGCCGTAGGTTACGTTCTGTATGCTGAATTCAAAAAGAGGGAAGTGAGCCCTGAAAAGACCCATCTCCTGATGGTGGGTGATAATGAAGCCGTAACTCGGTCTGAATTCTATCTGAGGGTTATACCTATTAATAATAGAATCGTTACTTTTTGCTGATAATTCATTTAAACTGTTGGAAATCAGCAGAAAAGTCAATAAAACAATGCTATGTTTAATGAAAAATTTCACGATGCAAAAATACAAAAAACTCACACTGAATATTAACAAATGAAGACTTTTTCATAACTTTGCAGAAATTTTCATACAATGGACAAAAAATTAGAGGCATTTGAACGGCTTTTGAATATCATGGAGGACCTGCGAAAAGGCTGTCCGTGGGATAAAAAACAGACTATTGAGAGCTTGCGTCATCTGACGATTGAAGAGACATATGAGCTGAGTGAAGCTATTTTGGCATCTGATTATCAGGATGTTAAGAAGGAGTTGGGTGATTTGATAATGCACATTGTTTTTTATGCCCGCATAGCCGAGGAGAGAGGGCTGTTTGACATATCCGATGTGATAAACAGTATATGCGACAAACTCATAATACGTCATCCGCACATTTACGGAGATGTGAAGGTGCAATCGGCGGAGGAGGTTTTGGAAAACTGGGAGAAAATCAAGATAACAAAAGAGGGCAACCGCAGCGTTTTGGGCGGTGTCCCGGCAGGTTTGCCGCCACTGCTGAAGGCTTACCGCATGACCGACAAGGCTTCGGGAGTGGGTTTTGACTGGCCAAACAAGGAGGAATGCTGGGAGAAGGTTTTGGAGGAGATGGACGAGCTGCAGGAAGAGGTGAAAAACGACGGCCCCAAAGAGCGTAAAGACGAGGAATTCGGCGACTTGCTGTTCGCCTTGGTCAACTATTCCCGTTTTATCAAAGTGAATGCCGACGATGCTTTGGAGCACGCAAACAACAAGTTCAAAAAGCGTTTCACATACATAGAGGATAAAGCCAGAGCCATGGGAAAGAACATGGCCGAGATGACTTTGGCCGAAATGGATGCCTTGTGGAACGAAGCGAAAAAGAGCCTGTAGTTGAAAAATTCTCGATGAGCGTATAAAAATTTGTATATTTGCAAATTAAATCGGTAAAAAAATGAGTGAATTGGCCAAAAGAACGGTATTCGGAAGTCTGTTTGTGATCGTAGTGATCGGAAGCATACTTTTGAATTATTGGGCTTTCTTCGCAGTGATGCTTGTGACTGTGTTCATTGGTTCTCAGGAAGTTAGCAAGCTGATGTCAAAAGAAGACAATCGCGAATTGAAACTCATGGCTGTCATTTTGGGCACGCTGTTTTATGTGCTGGGCGTCGTTTTATTTCCAATTGCATACATTTTACAACTGATACTAATTCTTACACCTTTATTAATCGCGTTGTTCTCGAAAAATTATTCATTTGAAAAAATTGCTGTAAGTTGCTGGACAGCGATGTTTTTTGTGGCATTGCCATGCACTCTGATGATGGGGATTTATAGAGAACCTGAATTTATGTTGGGCGGTAAGTATTTGCTAATCATATTGTTCTGCTTGATTTGGATAAATGATATCTTCGCATATTTGACCGGAATGGCTATTGGAAAACACAAGCTTTTTGAAAGAATTTCGCCGAAGAAGACGATAGAAGGCAGCTTGGGCGGCTTGGTGATGACGATATTGACGGCATTTTTGGTGAATCATTACTGGTTGCATATGATGAGCGACTGGAAGATGATGGGAATGGCTTTGATTGTTGTGGTTTTCGGTAGCTTGGGCGACCTTTGCGAGTCGATGATGAAGCGTCAGGTGGGAGTGAAAGACTCGGGCAATGTTATTCCCGGGCACGGAGGTATTTTGGATAGGTTTGACGCCACCTTTATGGCGGTTCCTTTTGTATATTGCTATTTGATATTAATGTAAATCAATAAGTTATGTATATACATAAAAAAGGATATGGCGTTATTGCGACAGTCTTCACGGTTATCGTTCTGATAATTGTGGCGGCAGTGATGTTGCTGAACGCTGTTTTTGTTAATACCCATTGGACACTATTGGCAGGACTTATCATTATAGGTGCTATAGTAATTGTCTGGTCAATAACATTTTTCCGTGTTCCGACCAATAGAAAAATCACACATGAGGCGAATGCAGTGGTTTCGTCGGCTGACGGTGAAATTGTTGCTATTGAGGAAGTGGAGGAAAAAGAGTATTTCCACGACAAAAGGATACAGGTTTCGGTGTTTATGTCGGCTTATGACGTGCATGTAAACTGGTTCCCTATGGACGGTGTGGTCAGTTATGTGAAATACCATCCCGGTAAAAAACTGTTTGCGATTAACCCGAAATCGTCGGAGCTGAACGAGCGCAACTCGGTCGCTGTGAAGGATGCCGAGGGTAGGGAAGTGCTGTTCAGACAGGTGGCCGGAGTGATGGCCAGAAGAATAGTGTGCAATGTGAAGGAAGGGGACAAGGCTGAAGTCGGAAAGGAATTCGGCATGATAAAATTCGGCTCGCGCGTCGACTTTTTCCTGCCGTGTGACGCTGATATTCAAGTGGAAATTGGAGATGACATCACCGGACAAGTGACGGTTTTGGCATATTTGAAATAGATTTTTTTAAAAAAAAATATGCGCCTTTTGAAAAAAGGTGTTATATTTGCGAGTTAAAACTTGAACAAGACAATTAATGTTTAACTAAATTTAAATCACATGAAAAAAGTATCTTTACTTATCGCGATGATTGCCTTCTTCATGGGCAGCACATTCGCACAGTCAATGTACTTCGATTTTGAAGGACAGACTGCAGGTAACAAGATCGCCCAGACACTTGGCGAGCCTTGGACAACATGGTCAAACACTCCAGGTTCAGCTGAAGACGGTGTCTTCGGTGAGGCTGGCGGTTCAATGGCAGCACACTTCACATACGGCAACGACCAGGTTCTTTTACTTGGTGGCATTGAATCAGGCGTTTTCGACCTCGTTTTTGATGCATACGTTCCGAATGGAAAATGCGGTTATTTCAATGTTCTGCATAACTTTGCAGGCAGCGGTTCAACATGGGCTGCTCAGTTCTATCTCTGCGCAACCAATGACGGCAGCACATCATCAACAACAGTTCTCGAAGGTCACGGCACAGTCCACGCCGGTAGCAACGGCACAGCTGATATCCCATGCGTTTGGGATGAGTGGATGCAGTACAGAGTGCACATCGACATGGACAACGATGTCGCAACATTGTTCTGGAACATCGCTGGCCAGCCTGAGCAGGAAATTTGCACATGGCAGTGGTCACTCGACAGCTTTGGTAATAACGTTGTCGGCCGTACACTCGATGCTATGGACTTCTACCCACCATCAAACGGCGCTGAATACTATGTCGACAATATCGGTATCATCGACGGCGGTGACGACCAGGTCTTGATCGATGACGATTTCGAGGCTTACACAGTCGGTAACAAGATTGCTGTTGAAGCTCAGGCTGCTGGCAATGACTGGTGGACAACATGGTCAAACAACCCTGGTTCAAACGAAGACGGTGTTGTTGCTGATTACAACGGTTCAAAGTGCGGTCACCTCACATACAACAACGACCAGGTTCTCCTGCTCGGTGGTGTTGAGTCAGGCACATACGACCTCGAGTTCGATATCCTTGTTCCTAACGGAAAGAACGGTTATTTCAACATCCTTCACGAATTCAATGGCAGTGGTTCAACATGGGCTATGCAGGCATATCTCCATGAGACCAACGACGGTCAGACATCAACACAGGCTCCTGGCCACGGTACAATCCACGCCGGTAGCAACGGTACAGCTGACATCCCATGCGTCTATGACGAGTGGATGCACTTCCGTCTCCATGTCGACACAGACCTCGATGTCGCTGAGTTCTTCTATTCATCAGAGACAACTTATCCTGAAGAGCAGAGCCTCTGCACATGGCAGTGGTCACTCGACAGCTTCGGTGAGAACGTAGTTGGCCGTAAGCTCGATGCTATGGACTTCTTCCCACCAACCAACGCTGCAACATCAGAGTACTATCTTGACAACTTCAAATTCACCAGAATCGGTCAGGAATCAGCAGCATCTCTTGACTTCGACACAGAAGAAATCGCTTTCTGGATTGAAGAAGACGACATGCTGTCAACAGAAATCGAAATCAACAACGTCGGTACATCAATCGGTGACTGGACAGCTTGGGTTGACTTCGGTGAAACAACAGGCGGTACACAGACAACACAGATCAACTACGATGCCGAACCTGGCACAGCTTCATCACTCGTCGGTTTGAACATTGACGCTCCAGAACTCGTTGAGGTCGGTGCTATGTTCCCGGGTGCTGCATACGCAGGTTCAGCAATGGGTACAAAGGTTTTGAGCGCACAGTATGTGTTCTTCACCAACTCAGAGACAGGTACAATCGGTATTGAAGGCAACACTTCAGTGACATTCCGTATCTACGCTCAGGGCATGTATGGCCAGCCAGGCGAAGTCCTCGCTGAAAAGACTGTTCCTTACAGCGCAATCGTTGCTGACGACTGGACAATCGCTACATTCGACACACCAGTTGCAATCACAGGTTACAATGTTTGGGTTACAGTTGAATTCACACAGGCTGTCAGCGGCTATGCAATGTCATTCGACGGTGGCACACCATCAGAATACGGTGACTTCTATCGTACAAACGGTGGCGGCGCATTCAGCAGATGCTCAGAGGTGTTCTCAACAGTTTATGGTAACTTCCACATCCGTATCAACAGCCAGGGTATGCCAGTTCCTGCAACATGGGCAAGCTTGAGCAAACCAGAAGGTACAATCATGATCGGTGGAACAGACGAAGTGACAGTTAACGTCAACTCAATCGGTTATTCAGTCGGTGATGAGATGGAAGCTAACATCATGTTCCTCACAAACGATCCTGAGAACCCAATCGTTATTATCCCGTTGTTAATGATTGTTGATCCTGATGGAGTTATCGAGAACGCTGCAAGCGCATTCAACGTCTATCCTAACCCAACAACAGGTATGGTGAACATTGAGGGCGAGAACATCAGTTCAATCGCTATCTACAACGCAGCCGGTCAGCTCGTCAATGTCGTGCGTGGCACAACCACAATTGACATGAGCGTCTACGGTTCAGGCGTGTTCTACCTCAACATCATCGACAACGCTAACAACTCAACAGTTCAGAGCGTTATCGTGAAGTAAGGTTTGAGATTTATTAACGAGCAGAAAAAGAAAGGGCTCCGATGAGGAGCCCTTTCTTTTTTAGTTTACAGTTTATTTATAATGTTGGCGGAGCCATTCGAAAAGTGCGACGGAGGCGGCGTGGGAAACGTTTAGGGAGCGGGTGGGGCCGGGGATGGGGATATAGACTACCATATCGCATTGGCTTAGGATCTCTTCGCGTATGCCTCGGCTCTCGTTGCCGACTACAAAAGCGGCGTCGACCGGGAGGGCGGTTTCATAGATGTTTGTAGCATTGGTCGCTGTTTCTATGGCGACTATTCTTTTATTTGCCGGGACGATTTTTCGCAGATCGGTTTCTTCAGTAAAATACCACTTGATGTTGTCTCTGCTGGAGGCTGCGCATTTGCGCACACGGCCGAGGCTGTGCGTGGGCTCGGTGCCGAGGAAAACCATTTCCGAGGCACCGATATTGTCAGAAAGCCTTATCATGGCACCCATGTTGTCGGGAGTGAGCAGATTGTCGGCTATGACAATGGGGCGTGGAACGGAATCGTAAATTGACTCGGGCCGCGAAGTTGCGAAAAGATCGTTGGATTTGATATACATATTAATATAGTTTTCCTTGATATGTGTCGCGCTCGGCCATGTGTTTCTCAATCAGAGCGAGCAATTGGTCGTAACGCAGATCGCTCCATGGCTTTGTGACAAGATAACGGGGCGGAACCTCGCCTGCAAAACGTTCGATCACTAAGTCTGGATTCAGTCTTTCAGTGAAGTCGATGACGAACTCTATGTAATCTTCGAGTGTAAACAAATGAAAATCACCGGAGTGGTTGAGATATTCGTAGGCCATCTTGGTGTCTTTGAAGATTTGCAGCTGATGGAATTTGACAGACGAAAGCGGAAGCTCGGATATGGTTTTAGCCGTATTGAGCATCATTTCTCGTGTCTCACCCGGAAGACCGAAAATCAAATGGCCTCCGCAATGGAATCCATGGCTGTGTATCATCTCAATGGCATTGCGGGTGGTGGCGAAACTGTGCCCGCGGTTGACTCTCAGGAGGGTGGAGTCGTACACCGATTCTATGCCTAGTTCAATAAAGACGGAGGAGTCAGTGCCGGACGACAGTTTTTGCAGCATCTCCAGAATCTGCTCGTCGATACAGTCGGGGCGGGTGCCTATTACCAGGCCGATAACCCCTTCGACTGAGAGAGCTTCGCGATATAGCCTCTCGAGCTCTTCAAGGGGTTTGTAAGTGTTACTATATGCTTGAAAATAAGCTAGATACGACTCCGCTGAGCGATAGCGCTTTTTGTGAAACTCTATGCCTTCCTCCAGTTGTTGGCGCACGCTTTTTGCAGGCTGACAATAGGAGGGGTTGAAAGCATCGTTGCAGCAGAAGGTGCAGCCTCCGGTGCTTATCTTACCGTCTCGGTTAGGACAGCTGAAGCCGGCGTCTATGCTGAGCTTTTGCACACGACCGCCAAACTCGCGCTTTAAGTACGAGTTGTAGCTGTTGAACCGTCTGTCGTCACCCCAAGGGAACATGCGGCTTATTTTTCTTTTATCATAACATCAATGGCGCCTACTCCGAATCTCGATATCGAAGCCATTCGATTCGATGTGTTTTCGTAGTGTTTAAGCTCCTCAATAATAGCATTCTTCAAAACGCCGTTGCCTACGCCATGGATAAAGGTTACCTTCGAGTAGTCGTTTTCAATGGCGCTGTCGAGCATTTTCTTGAAATAATTGATCTGCACCCTGAAGATGTCGTTGCTCGACATTCCGAGGATATTGTCAACCAGTTCGCCAATATGCAAATCAACTATTGCTTCGCCAGGCTGCGTTTGGTGGCGGTCGATAGCTGCTTCTTTCTTTACTATGTCTTTGTTGGCTTTAGGCTGCATCACACCGTCTTTCATCAGTTTTGTATAGTCGGTTTCAGAGCCTTTCAGGGCAGTAGTTGTCGACAGGCATATCATCATAGCCTTCTCGCCAAGCAAGCCTGATTCAACAAAGCTTCCGTCTTTGAAAAATCGACTAGTTCTCAAAGAGAAAGGTGCATGAAGCGGGTGGTAAACAAAATCTATATCATCCTGGCATAGCACCACCTGAATCACGCCCTCGCACCAATGTTCTATGTCGTCGCGTGAGATGGCTTCAACCACAACTTTCGAAAATGGGGCTATGCTGCCGTAGTCTATATTTGAGTATTTGTCGTCTTCTTTCAGATTAAAGCTGTACAGAGCGTCGGCAGGGGTGTTGTTAACTACTGCAACGTCAATCAGTCCGGTTAGCAGCCACTGTTGGTCGTGCGGGATGAAAGCCAGATATATACCTTCTTCTTCCGAATTGCGTGCAAAGCGTCTGAGTTCGCTGCGTCGTGCCTCATTTTTTGACTCTTCTTCAATAATCTGCTGATTTTTAATCTCTTTCTGCACGTTGTCAACGATCTGCTGTTGTCTTGAAGGCTGAGCTCTGAAGTCGAGTACCAAATCGCTCATCAGAATGGGGACATTGAAGCCGTCTTCAATCTCCACTTCCACCATGCGGGTGTCAATAATCTTTTTTACCACACCGCCACCCTTGTCGTTCAAGAAGTTAACTCTGTCGCCTACTTTAAAACTTTCCATTTCTCAAAATTTTTTGTAAAAAAAAGTGACCCCGCCGGGATTCGAACCCGGACCGAAGGAACCGGAATCCTTAATTCTATCCATTAGACTACGGGGCCATTATTTAGCTATTAGCTATTAGCCGTTAGCTATTAGCCATTAGCCGTTAGTGGAGCTGGAGGGAGTCGAACCCTCGTCCAAACAAGGAACAATTATGCTTTCTACATACTTATTCTGTTGTTGGTTTTCGAGTTGTGCAAGGAAGCAGACATCCTAATCGCAACCTTATCTCCTTGAGTTTCGCGACGTTGCCGGAGCTTCCGCGTCGCTATCCCGAAATTGCTGAGCACCTCGTAGCCGGACCGGAATCGGGAGGCTCCATCCGCGAGATGTCTCGTCCTCTCACCTTGTGAAAGGATAAAGCTTCAATCTACTGTGCTTCGATTAAGCAGCGAGAGCGTAGTTATTTTCGCCAATTAATTTTTTGCAGTCAAGATTTACGAGCGTCACTGCGAGGCTCGGTATGCTTACATAACCCTTCTACAAGCTGTCAAAACCGGTCAGCCCCAGATGTTATGACTTTTACTGAAAAAGCCTGCAAAAGTAATAATAATTTCCGAATTTAGAGATATTTTTTTACGTCCTCGGCTGAAATTGTTGGGCCACAGAGTATTACCAGACGCCCGACCACGTTCTGCAATTCGCGTATGTTGCCTGTCCAAGGCTGTTTTTTCAGCTCTTCTATGGCCGATTCGGTGAAGGTAGGGATGGGCTTGCCCATCTCGTTGGCCGATTTCACCACAAAGCTATTAATTAATAAAGGTATGTCGTCGAGGCGCTCGCGCAGCGGCGGCACCTTCATGATAATCATGCTGATGCGATGGTAGAGGTCTTCGCGGAAGTTGCCTTTGGCTATCTCGTCCTGCAGATTCTTGTTAGTGGCAGCAATGACACGCACATCCACTTTTATCTCTTCTTCGCCTCCTACACGGGTGATTTTGTTCTCCTGAAGAGCGCGTAGCACTTTGGCCTGCGCCGCCAGGCTCATGTCGCCTATTTCGTCGAGGAACAGAGTGCCGTTGTCGGCGAGTTCGAAATCGCCTTTCTTTTGTTTGACTGCAGAGGTGAAGGCGCCTTTTTCATGTCCGAACAGCTGGCTTTCGATAAGTTCTGAAGGTATGGCGGCGCAGTTGACTTCGATGAAGGCGTTGCCTTTGCGTGGGCTGAGCTCATGTAGCTGACGGGCCACCAACTCCTTGCCGGTGCCGTTTTCGCCTGTAATCAGTACTCGGGCGTTGGTGGGAGCCACACGCTCTATCATGTCGTACAATCCGTTCATGGCAGGGGAGTCGCCAACCATTTCATAGTGCTTGCTGACGGCGTTGCGCAGCAACTTGGTCTCGTTGACGAGCTGGTTTTTGTCCAAGGCGTTGCGCAGCGTGATGAGCATGCGGTTAAGATCCATGGGCTTCTCTATGAAGTCGTAGGCTCCTCTTTTTATGGCCTCTACGGCTATGTCGATAGTGCCGTGGCCCGAGATGATGATGACCGGAGTGTCTGTGAGGGCGCGTGCTTTCTCCAGAAACTCTATACCGTCCATCTGAGGCATCTTGATGTCGCAGAAAATGGCGTCGTACACCTCCTTGTTAAGCAGGGGTAGGGCTTCGACGGCCGAAGGGGCGTCGGCTATGACGTAACCCTCGTTTTCGAGTATGCTGCGCATGGCACGGCGTATAGCCGGCTCGTCGTCGATGATAAGTACTTTGGCCATCAGAAGTTGGGTTTAAGTGCTGATTTCTTGTAGAAGTTGTCGATTATGTCTACAGCTTCGTCCACGTCGTCCACAACCTTGAATATCATGAAATCGTCTTCGGCTATCATGCCTTTGGTGAGCATGATTTGCTTGAACCAATCCACAAGACCGCTCCAAAAGTCCTTGCCGAACAAGACGATAGGGAAGTTGGCGATTTTGTTGGTCTGCATCAGAGTGAGGGCTTCTGAAAGCTCGTCTAGAGTGCCAAAACCTCCCGGGAATGCGATAAATCCTTGGGCATAACGTGTGAACATCGTCTTGCGGATATAGAAATAATCGAAATCTATGGACTTGTCGCTGTCGATGTACGGGTTGGGCTGCTGCTCATGAGGCAGAACAATGTTTAAGCCCACACTTTTGCCGTGAGCGTCATGGGCGCCTTTGTTGCCGGCCTCCATGATACCTGGACCTCCGCCGGTGATTACGCCGAAGCCGCGCTGAACGAGCTTGTAAGCTGTCTGCTCGGCCTGTTTGTAGTAGATGTTGTCATTTTTGAGTCGGGCCGAGCCGAATATGGCAACGCAAGGGCCTATGCGCGACAAATTCTCGTAACCGTTTACAAATTCGGACATTATCTTAAACACCGACCATGAATCATGAGCTTTTATTATAGTCCAGTTTCTGGTTTCTATCTCTTTAGCCGTTTTATCTTTCTTATCCATTGCCACTAAGATTTATTTTTGCAAAGATAACAAATTATTTTTTATTTTTGCAGCCTGAAAGCGTGAAAAATTATGCGGATTTAGCTCAGTTGGTAGAGCGGAAGCTTCCCAAGCTTCAGGTCGCGGGTTCGAACCCCGTAATCCGCTCAAAATATTTTTGAAATTTCTTGTTGGAGATGTTCGAAAATATACTACTTTTGCAGCGCGAATAAGGAAGCTTAGCTCAGTTGGTTCAGAGCGCCTGCCTTACAAGCAGGAGGTCGCTGGTTCGAACCCAGCAGTTTCCACAAAGAAAAGCTCGTTATGCGAGCTTTTTTAGTTTGAGACTTAATGAACGGATTGCAGATATTGTTTTTCGCAGCGAACCTTGCGTTCATACTGACCAACTTTTATGGTTGGTTGCTGAAACGTTTTTATGTGCCGGCACCATTAAAAGAGCATTACAACGAGCTCTATCCGGCGCATAAGCTGGTGGCCACCCTCTGTCTGTTGCAGCTTTACGATGTGCTGTATCTTATCCGCATTGGTGATCCTGCCGCTTTGTTTTATTCCAATGCCGTAGGTTTGATGCTATATTCCGCCTTCATATATGTGATGGTTAAAGGTTATTTCTTTTTGGAGAAGTTCAGCCCGTGGAAGATGCTCTTATTTATGCATCCTATACTTTTGTGTTGGGTAGTGCTGTTGCTGCCGGTTATAGGCGTCATTGAGTTTACACAAACATACCAGATAGTGATGTTATGCATAGTCACTTTGATTAGCATGACATATATCACTTTCCTAATAGCGTTCCGAAATAAACTGCACAGACAGATCATTAAAATAGACGAGAGAGAGTATTCCAACGAGAGCGACTTCCCGGTGCAGATAGCGAAGCGGGTGGAGTGGCTGCCGCTGGCATTGTGCGCTATACTTTACGTTTGTTTCCTGATAAACCATCCGATTGCCAAGATGGTTCGCGACCTGATATTCACCACAGAATGCGTGTGGTTTGTGTATTACACCTTGAATCCGCACCGCACAGTGAGACAGGAGCTGACGAAAGGGGAGGGAGAGATCAAGAAGAGTCTTTCCGACAAGAAGCGCAAGGAGATGGAGGAGAAGATGATGCGGATGCTTGTTGAAGATAAACTGTTTCTGGCCGAGCATTTCACCATGAGCGAACTTGTTCAGAAAATGGGAACCAACAAGCGATATCTCAACGAGGTTATTTCATTGAGCAAATATGAGACCTTCTACAACCTTATAAACGCCCTGCGTGTCGACAATGCCTGCCGTATTCTTGAAGAAAACCGTTTTGCGAAGCTTGAAAATGTGGCTTTGGAGTCGGGCTTCTCTTCCGGAAGCGCTTTCTCGCAGGTTTTCAAGAAGATAAAAGGTGTGACGCCTCGTGAGTATATTGATGGTTTGTACGCTTAGAATAAAATCTGTACACGCAGAATAAAATATTTTTTCTTTAGAATAAAGTTTTGTTGCCTCAGAGTAAAATCCGAGGCATTTTTTTTGTATATTTTTGCGGCCGAAAATCTGAAAAAAGTAAAAATTCAAGATATGACAACATTCCAGATTATCGGCATAATTTTTATGGCCGTCGTGGCCGTGGGAATAATCCTCGGCTTGAGAAAAGGGGACAGACGCAATATGCGTAGTATCCTTATGATGTTAACACTGTTAGCCATGGGGCAGGGGGCTTTCGCCGAAAGCAGCTGGACCATCGGCTCCAGCTACAACCCCAGCACCCACAAGACCAAGTTCACCATCAAACGCTCGGAGTACACCTATCCCCAGACCGTTCTCTATCGCACAGTGGGTCTCAGCGCTTACCCAGGACAGCACTACACCGCTGTCTCTGGCGAGCTGAACTTCACGGCCAACGATTCCATCAAGGAAATAGAGGTGACTGAGCTAAATCCTAACGACTATGCTTACATGTTCCAAAACGGCAGCACCCGCACCTACAACTTTGAGGTGACCGATAGGGGCGGCTTCCTGCTGGTTTCCGCAGAACGCGCCATTCCCATAGGCAACAGCGTAGACAATTCAAGTTCAGTCGTTTTCGGAGAAAAAGAGTTGAACATCAAAAGTGAACAGTTTACCGTCACCGACGCAGGATACGCCCAAGCCTATCACAGCGTGAACGTAAACAACTACTACAGCGCTTCCGCACCCAAAAACTATTTCACAACCTCCGGCGCGCAGCTGCGCATGACAGTCACCTTAGATGCCCGCGAGAAAGACGACGGCTACCAGTACATTGCCATCTATGCCAACACCAGCACCAGCAATGTCGATACTGGTGACAAGAACGGCGACCCGGGTACCATCTACTATTCCAGATATATGGCCGGCTTTACCATTGAAGGCAATGTAAACACTACCTTTTATCCTTATACCTTCCCTGTCACTTCACAAGGCAACAACTGTGGCTATGTGGAACATCCTTGGTCAGGCAACCCCAAAGGCAATCTTGAGCAGCAGTATTTTAACACCAACTGCCGCGCTACGGACGGTCGCCTCATTATTCCCACTGATCTCAGCAGCCTCTATGTGCGTTTCGATGCTTCAGGAAACTTGGATGATGACTGGTATGCCAAAAATGTGAAAGCCCACATCCAGGCCGTTGACAACACTGCACCCACCATGAAAGGCATTGTCGCCAATCCAGGACGCCATGCCAAGGGCAACACGGTGTATGTGAGTGTCGCTTTTAGCGAGATTATGATAGTAACGGGAACCCCAACCTTAAGCGTCTATTGGGGAACCACGTCTGGCACCCTGGACTACACCTCTGGCAGCGGCAGCAACGTGCTCACCTTCAAAGGCATCATCCCGAAGGCCGTTAGCGGCAATGTTAGCATCACTGGCTACGATGGTACCATCCAAGACTTGGCTGGAAACAACTTCAGCGGCAGCATCAGCTACACCGACCTCTTCTCCACCAATGCCGACCTCGCCTATGCCCTCTCCGACTTCCGACAGGACGACAATCACAATTATCTCATCACATGTCACGACGACCTGCGCGGACTGGTCGGTTTAGTGAACAACGGTGGCGACATCAGTGGCAAAACCTTCCGCCAAGTGACCAATCTGACCTTCCCTTACTCCACCCAATGGAACAATAGCAGCGGCACCGAGAACAACTTCACCTGCATTGGCAACAGTGACCATCCATTCCAAGGCACTTACGACGGAGAGGGACACACCATCAGCGGCATCCGCATCTATAGAGACGGCGAAGGAGCTCCCAATAATTATCAAGGCCTATTTGGCAAAGTCAGTGGCACGGTGAAGCGCGTCCATCTCACCAACACCCGCATCACAGGCAAATCTTATGTCGGCGGTATCGCGGGTGAAACCAACAGCGCCACCATTGAGGAATGTACTGTAGCCAATAACGTATGCATCCACGCCGTGCACACCCAATCCTTAAGCCACGGTGGCGTCGTAGGCTATAACCGAGGCACGGTGCAGAGTTGCATTAGCCATGCCACCCTCAGCGTAACCAATACCACCAATTGTTCTGCCTATGGCGGTATCGCGGGCCGTAGCAGCGGCAGTATCACAGACTGTCTCGCCATAGGCGCCACCATCCCCAGTGTCGCCAGTCGAGGTGCCATTCTCGGTTACAGAGAAGGAGGCGGCTCCCTTACCTGTAACTACTACCTCAACTGTACCGTGGCGGGCACGGCAAATGCTACCAACGTTGGCTTCGACGGAACAGACTATTTCAATGGTAACAGTGCCCGAGCACTCTATGCCCTCACCCTGGGCGCATATATCGCCATCGACCACGACCCATCAGCCACCCTGCCTGGCAGCGGCAACATCACTTACGACAACGGTGCCGATATCAACGGACAGCCATACTCCTACAATACGGCCTCGCTCAACCTTACCTACAACGGCAATCTGCCAACAGGCTACCATACAATATACACCGCCACCGCCGGCACCATCAACGGCAACACCCTCACCATGCCTGCCAGCGCGGTGACCGTTAGCTCCAATTTCGCCGTCAACACTTATTCCGTCCGCTTCAAAAGTAACAGCAGTAGCGCCACCGGCTCGATGGCCAACCAAGGCTTCACCTATGGTGTTGCGCAACCTCTCAACGCCAACAACTACAGCCGCACGGGCTACACCTTCGCCGGCTGGAACACACAGGCCGACGGCAACGGCACCTTCTATACCGACCAGCAGAGCGTCAGCAACCTCACCCCTGAGAACGGCGCCATCATCGACCTTTACGCCCAGTGGAGCATCACCAATTGGACGGGCAGCGGCGCCAGCGAGGACGACCCCTACCTTATTATTAATGCCTCGCAGCTGGTGAAACTGGCCAACGATGTGAACGGCGGCCAAAAGTACTACGGCAAGTTCTTCAAATTAGGTAACGACATCGATATGGACGGCATTGCCTTTGAGGGGATTGGCTATGGTTCTGGCTCCAATGAGTTTCAAGGCAACTTCAACGGCGACAATAAGATCATCAGCAATGTCACTATTGATAGACCCACAGAAGATTATATTGGCTTTTTCGGTAAACCCGATTATGGAACTATTAAGAATCTCATCCTTGACGGGGCAAACATTACGGGTCGGTTTTATGTCGGTGTCCTTGCGGGTAAGTGTCAAAGGAATATTCAGAACTGCCTGGTCTTGAATAGCAGTGTTACCACAAATACAGGTACTAATGATATAGGTATTATCTATGGAGTTGAGAGTTATTCTACCTCAATCACCAACAACCACTACCGCGACTGCTCCGTCACCAAGGGTGGCAACACCTATACCGCCAACATCGGTACCAATCATGGCGATGTCGACGGTGCCCGCAGCATCCACACGCTTGAACTGCCTGAGCACGTAACAGCCACTAGTGCTGAGACGCGTATTTACAACCAAGTGACTTACTACGCCTCCAACGTAAGCGTCACCCTTTCGCCTGAGATTGGCTATGCCATTTCCGATGTCACCGTAAACGGCGAAGCCGCCACTAACAATGGTGACGGCACATGGAGCTTCGACATGCCCGCCGCCGCCGCCACCGTGAGTGCCACGGTGAACTTAAAATTGCCAGGCACTGGCGAAGCAAATAACCCTTACATGATTTCAACCACCGCCCAATTCGACCTGGTTGCCACACTTGTGAACAACGGCGAAAGCTACAGTGGCGTTTACTTCAAACTTGCCGACAATGCCAACATTACCGTGAGCAACATGATAGGCACCAGCACGCATCCGTTCAGCGGCAACTTCGACGGCAACAGAAGCAACAACGCCACTTTGACATTGGATCTTTTATTTGACACTGAGGTGATTTACACCGCTCCGTTCCGCTATGTCAGCGGCGCCAATATCCATGACCTTTTTGTGGGAGGAAACATGCGAATTGGTAATGATTCACAATACGCAGCCAGTATCGTTGCCCACTCGGAAGGCACAACTATCCTCAACAACTGCGTCTCCAATGTTGAAATAAACAGCGAAGCACACAATAGCTTTGCCTATAACGGCGGCTTGGTGGGTCATGTGGCAAGCGAATCAACGCTCAACATCACTAACTGCGTATTCAAAGGTAGTGTTTATTATCATAATAGTGGCCAGTGTTGCGGTTTTGTGGGCTTAAACCACGGCACCACCAACATCAACGGTGGCATATACGAACCATCTTACCAGCAATTGTATTCCTATTATTATTATTATAATTTTATCAACCCCGACATGGGCACTTATAGCCTCACTGACTGCTACTACACCCAGCCGATGGGCGAAAGCTGGCAGGGCACCATCGCTTACACCTCTGTGAGAGATAATCTTTGCCATCAGATTTCGATAGCCGGTGAGACCGTCTATGCAAGCCCTGATAATACTTTCATTGATAATGTGAATGGTGTTTATGACTACACAGGCGCTGTCATCAACATCAACCCGACGGTCATCTTCGGTGGCGAGACCCTCGATCCATCGTGCTACACCCTCAGCCTGACCTACAATGGCAATCCTGCAACAGAGGTGAATGCCCTAGGCAACTACTTGTATACCGCCGCAGGCGTCAATGCCAACGGCTACTACGGCAACGTATATCGTTACTTTTCGGTCGTCGGCTTCGACGGCAGCGGCACCGATTCCGATCCTTACCTTATCGAATCGATAGAGGACTGGAATAAATTGGCAAGCAGAGTATATGATGGCACCACGTATAGCGGCAAACACTTCAAGCTCATGGCAAACTTGACTATCTCTAAAGTAGTTGGCTACAACAAGATCAATAGTTTCCAAGGCATCTTCGACGGGAATGGTCATACGCTCACCCTCAACGGCGATGATTTCGGAACCTCGGGTAATTACACCAGCTTCAATGTTTGTGCCCCGTTCCGCTATGTGGCAGGCACCACAATCAAGAATCTGAAAGTCGCTGGCGACATCTACACAAGGACACAGTTTGCAGGCGGTCTCATTGGCAGGGCAGGTGACGGCAACAATGTGATACAGAATTGTATCGTCAGTGTCAATATCCATAGCAGCATCAGTGGCGATGGCACCCACGGCGGCTTCATTGCCCATCTGCAAGGTGGCAACGGAGCACTTAGCGAAACCACGTTCACGGGCTGTGCTTTCACTGGAAGCATCACCACCACCAACAACACTACCAACGTCGGCGGCTTTGTGGGATGGTGCGAATGGGGTAATGGCCCCGATAACGGCCGTTGTCGCCTCTTTTTCAATGACTGTTTCATTAATCCTTCTGCAAGCTGCATCTCCGAGGGCAGCAAGACATTCGCCCGTTGCAACAACGAGGGCGAATCGCTTCATTTCAACAACGGCTATTTCACCCAGGCTATCGGCGATGAGCAGGGTCAGCGGGTTGAAAACGATGGCGCTTTACCTATTGGCAGCTACACCTTATACAACGTCATCGGTCTGAAGTTCTATGACAACGGCGTGAAAGACAGCGACGGAACCTTCTACCATAATACCAACGCCCTTTCTAACGCCATCGAGCGTCAATTCTTCGGCTATGGCGACAACAACGACCACTGGGCATTCATTGCTTCGCCTGTTGAAGGAAACATTTCCCCCAATGATGTTAATAACCTTGTGGACAACAACGAAGCGGACTATGACCTTTACCGCCTCAACCCGAGCAACACGAGGTGGGAGAACTGGAAGGCGCACGAAGGCAATGCCGCACCAAACTTCAACTTCGTCAATGGCATGGGTTATCTTTACGCCACCAAGTCGAACAGGATCGCGACCTTCACTGGCACGCTCAACATGGGAAGCGAGAAGACCATTGCAGGCCTTCCCAATGGCTACAACCTCGTGGGCAACCCGTTCTGCATTGAGGCATACATCAACAAGCCTTATTACACATTGGATGACAATGGTGCCATCATCGTGGCCAATCCTGTCGATAAAGCAACACCCATACAACCCTGCTATGGTGTCATTGTCAAAGTGGAAAACAACGAAGACATCGTCTTCCGCACAACGGAACCATTCACGAATTCAAATAACGGAAGTCTGGAAATGACCTTGGCCCAAACTGTCGCCACCCGCGATGGCAACGCCTTGAAGACCCTCGACAACGCCATCATCAGCTTCACCGAAGGCTCGCAACTTGGTAAGTTCTACTTCGGCACCCAACCCGCCAACATCTACATCCCGCAGGACGGCAACGACTACGCCATCGCTTACAGCGAAGGTCAAGGCGAGATGCCCCTGAACTTCAAAGCTGTTACGAATGGTTCTTATACCTTAACGGTGAATCCTGAGGGCCTGGAGATGACCTACCTCCACTTGATTGATAACTTGACGGGTGCCAACATCGACCTGCTTCAAACGCCTACCTACACCTTCAGCGCTCGAAACGACGATTATGAAAGCAGATTCCGACTCATCTTCAGTGCGAATAACGATAACGAAACCGAAGATGGCTTTGCCTTCATCAGCAACGGTCAGCTTATCATCACCAGTGAAGGCAGGCTCCAAATCATCGATATGATGGGGCGCGTGATTAGCACGGAGGTTGTTAACGGCACCTGCTCGAAGGCGATTAACCTTAAAGTTGGGCTTTACGTGTTACAACTGATTAATGGTGAGAATGTGAAGACACAAAAGATCGTTATTAAATAAATAATTATTTAATACTTAAAACATTAAGAGCGCTTTCTATGATTGCGCTCTTTTTTTATTTTAATTAATTGCTGTTTATTAATAATAATTATAGAATTATTTATATCTTTTGCAGAGAAAAACGGATTATTCACCAAGCGCCCCATAGGGGCGCAACAGCGGTAATCAGCCGTTTCAACGGCTGGTTTTTGAAATATGCTCGAACCTCGTTAAACAATTGAAAGGACAAAGCTCCATTTGGGTCAACAGAAATTATCTCCATGGTAGATTTGCGATGAAGGGTTTCGTTGACGCAGAGGAACATCGTTCACTGATAACCAGCCGATAAATCGGCTGGTTACCTCTGTCGGATGCCTACGGCATCCCATATCCACGTCATCCCTACGGGAACGTAAACATCAGTCCCCGTAGGGACCGGACAATCACCGTCCCATCCCGCCGCCTTGCGGAGCGCCTTGCGAATCGTCAGCACCCTGACGGGCCATCTGTTCCAATTCCATTTTACCGAAACGGAAGGTCACACCCACCGAGACAGCGCGGCTGTTGTATTTCGAATTGGCATCGGACTTCACGTATGGGCTGTTGTTTGACCTTGCCCATCTGTTCCAGTTGAAAATATCGCTGGCATTGATGAAGACCGACATCTTACGATCGAAGAAATCAGCACGTAAACCAGCATCGATACCGTAACGTGAATGAATCTCGCTGAACAACGACTGTGTCGGAGAGCTGTAGTAACCTGAAGCCGTCACCTCGATCTTGTTCCAAAGCTTGGCCCATAAGTTCAGGCGGAAGCTATATGACCACATGTCAGATTTATAAGGAGTGTCATTGAAGACCGTCTCCAGGTAAGAATCGTATAAGTTGGCATAGAAACGAAGGTTGAAGAAACCGCTTGGACGGTACATCATGTTAAACTCGAAACCTGCGTTATGGCTCTTACCCACGTTGACGGGATAGCTGTAAGGCACCACACGACCATACAATGGATGGTACACTGACATCTGTATCTCGTTGACTTCATTTGATTTACCACGATAGTAGGCTGAGAGACCCACAGAACCGAAGTTCATGAAATATTTGGTCCAGCCTGCCTCGAATGCATTGGTATAGATACGATCCAGATCAGGATTACCCGTACTGAATTCATCTTCGTCATACAAGGGGAACATGCTCAGCTGAGACGCTTCGGGAGCAGCGATACGGCGTGTGTAACTCAAGCTGAAGTTATGCATGGACTCAGTGCGGTACGACAGGTGCAAAGAGGGTCGCACACTGAAGAATGGCTTGCGGAAATCATACTGAGTGGAGTCAACATAGTTGCCACTCACCAGTTCATGGCAAAAACGCACACCCGGCTTCACAGTGAATCCGCCGAACTTATGCTGCAAAGTGATGAAAGCTTCATTGGTCAACGTGGAGAAGGTAGCCGCATAGGAACGATAAGCATCATTTACCCAATTCTCGCCCACCAAGGTATCGCTCTTACTATACACTTTTTCAGGGCTATAGCCTGAGTTCAAGCCCACCGAAATCTCGCCGTTTTCTGAATAGGGACGGTTGTAAACCACTTCCACCTCACCGCCGAAGCTATTACGTGATTGGGTAGAGTTGATGGCTCTCAGATGATCCTCAGGCAGCACAAAGTGACGGTCTACACGGCCACTGCCCTGGTAGCCCCAGCCCATAGCGTCAGCACTAATAGAGAGATTGTGTCCCTTGTTGTCGAACTTATGCTGGTAATACACACCGCCCATCAAGAAATAGTTGTTGCTCGTGGAGGTGCTGCTTGTACGATAGTCCGTCAATGATGGCGTAGCAAGCGGAATACCGTTTTCATCAAGGAACTCTTCCCTAAACGAGCTGGAACTGCTGTTGTTTCTTCCTAAATTTGGAAAACCATTGAACCAAAAACTCAGGCTATTGGCCGTATCGATCTCATAATCAAGGCTAACATAGCCGCCACCGTTGAAGCCCTTGTTCTGATAAGTGACAGTGTCAATCTCATGGCTCGCAAGGATTTGATTAGCAGTATATAAGGACTGATCGCTAAACGAATTACCTTTCCAAAGGGCATAACCGCCATTGATATAGGCGTTGATGGTAAGCTTCTCGTTCGACCAGACGTATGACATCCAAGGTGTTACCGAAGGTCTTGTAGATCCGTTCACACCGAAGCTAAAGAACTCGTTCTTCTGGACCTTGGCATTAGTCACGATGTTGATGATGCCGTCGGCCTTCGAGCCGTAGCGTGCCGAGGGGTTGGTGATGACCTCCACGCGGTCGATGCTGTTGGCTGGCATGGTCTGGATGTAGGTCTTGAGGTTCTCTGCCG